>Ga0214544_1003234_pt1 | contig 33915 bp, 19 predicted proteins | sample CNSS3metaG_FD_160074 | JGI IMG/M metagenome (GOLD analysis project Ga0214544, IMG submission 160074) | Root nodule microbial communities from cowpea collected in UCLA plant growth center, Los Angeles, California, USA - CNSS3 | ecosystem: Host-associated > Plants > Roots > Nodule | place: USA...
ATTAACAAAGCGTTTAATAAAGTAATTCGACGAATTACAATATTTGACATTTTAATTTGTAATCTTAAACTCATTAAATAAATAATAACTATTCTTAATAAAAAAAAACATATAACATCTCGAAATTTTTATTGACAATAAACCGTAAATATATTCATTGTTAACATATATTTTTGACATTCAAATAAAAAAAAAATGCGTTGCACGAGTATTATATAACATGTAAACAAAAATACACAGAAATATGCATTAATTTAGAATATATATAACTCTATAATATATTACATTATAATTTTGAAGATAAATATGGCATGTAGATATGCATAGACATATATAGTTGAATATTTCAAAATTGAAGACTTGTTGTGATGTGAACCCAAATCCTTCTTTCTCTCCATTATGCAACGTTTAGATGAATGGTCACGAAATGTGTATTAGAAACCAAAAAAAATCATCAAATTCGAATCTTCATATACTTCAAAATAAAATTTCCTTCAACTTGTTCTTTATGCTGAGATTGAAATGGAAAAAGGGAGAAAAAAAGGGAAGGTTTTCATTATTTGAACAATCAAAACCATGCTATAAAAAGCAACCTAAAATATGGGAGTATTTGTGTATATTTATTTATTTATTTATTTTACATTGCTTCAAATCCCAAAAGAGTAGATGATAGCATGTTGCTTGGTTTGACTTTGCAAATACACATGATATTGTTGATTAGATTTCAAGGATAAGTGAGAGAAGAAAAATAAAAACACTTTCCTTAAATAAAATGGAAAAATATCTTTCTAACAACATGTCATCAATTTGTTCTTAATATAGTAAATGCATTATGTTACATTTAAATATATTCTTAGTACCTTAAATTTGTTGGATGAGTTTTCTTACACCTAAAACTATAATATTGAAGATCCTAATCGATTATAAATATAACGAATTTATAATATGTAATTAGTTGTAAATCTCACTTTACAAACTGATTTTATAAAATTGAGTTAATTTAAAGTTCACTTATTAATATACAATACTTTTATTTTATAACTTGATGGTAAAATTACAAGAAATTTATTAAATAATAATCAATTTTAGAAAAAAAAAATAGTCATTATAGTGACTGATTTAGATATTAATTTATGAACTTAAAACTATTGGTATTAAAAATAATCACTATTTTGAATAAAAAGTTATAATTAATTTTGTAAATTAGACTCTAAATTTGGCTTGAACATCATCTACAAAGATTTTGACTACTAAAAGAATTAACGTATAAATTGGTCACTAATTCACAAACTAATTATAATTTTTTTATTTATAACAAATTATTACTAATAATTTTAAGTTTATAAATCGATATCTAAATTAGTCATTACAGTAACGAATTATTAATTAAATATTTTTTTTACAGTAAAAGTAACTTATTTAATTTAAAAGATTGAATAAATTAGGTCATGAAACTAATTTTTTTTATAAACTAATTAGTCTAAGAAAATAAGAGGCTCCAAAAAGAACCCTCATAACTAGGGCAACATAAGAAGAAAGTAGAAAACACAAACATACACATATGCACCTTTGCATGTATTGGTGTTATCTTGATCAACCACTTTTCTCATCTCACTTTGATTTCAAGATAAAAATAATAATAAAAAGATGAATCATCCCAAAAACTAAGATTAAGTTGTGGTGAAGGGTTATTAAGAAAAAAATGAGGAATATCGAGAACCATTAAACCTTTGAAAAGGTGTGTGTTGGGTCCCTTTCATTTTTATATATAATAAAAGTATAAGTCATTTTCCTTGATGAGTAAAGGCTTGTTAGATGAAGACATGTCAATAGAACAATTGGTCAACATTAAAATTAAATCAACACATCACCACATATTATTTAATATCACATCTAACCTATGACTTTTTCTTTCAATCTCCTACACAACTTTTTTTTTTTCTTTCTCTTTAACTTAATGCACTTTTTCTTGCCCTTTGCTGCGGGTTCATCTTAATCTCTTTTTTTTTTTCTTTCATGCAAATTAATATTCTTAATTAATTAATTCACTTTATCCAATTCTTTTCTTTCTATCTTTCTCCAATCATAAAAATATATTCTGTTATAACTTAGGATTCTGGTTCGACTTTACAGATTTATATATCTCTTTTTTAAAAAGAATGAAACCTTTATATATTTGTTTATTTCATTTAAAAAGCAAGTGTCTTTAATATATTTCTATATATAATTATTTACATATAAGATTAATGTTGAATCAAGGATAAAAAAAAGGTGATTTTTTGTTGTTGTTGTTGTTCCTATTTGACTCAAGTCGGTCTGATAATATCATTAGGAACTATCACCACATTTTTTAGGTATTATTCGTTTTGGAATGTGGAACTCCGTCACAATTTTGTCTTTAAAAGGTGTCTCAGAAGGTGAAATGAGGAAGGAATATTTGAATTGTGTTTGATCTCAACTCCTAAATGATATGAAACTTATTAAGTGTACCGAAACAATTATTAAAGTGTAAATTTTTAACTCGGCAAGACATTAATCAACACAGAAAATTCTTCATTTAATTTGTTGGAAGTCTCACATCGACTAAAGATAAGACCAAATCTCAATATATAAGTGGGTGCAATCCTCACCTTACAAGCCGATTTTGTGGGGTTGAGTTAAGGTTAAAGTCTACTTCTAACATGGTATCAAAACTAAGTTAGAGCCTATTCTAACAAACTTTCTTTAACATTCTTTTCCATCCAATATCGGGTCACTAACGAACCACCCACTATTTTTTTTGTTCCACGCATAAAATTAGTTCGTTCGTACGAAATAAATTATTACTTGGCTCTGAAAATAAATAAAATTGAACTCAAATATTGAAATATTTTCAACAATGTACCAAATTCAACTTTTTTTCAACAAAGTATAAATAATTTATATTTTTTTTTCATTTTATGGCTGCTTTATACCATAAAACAACTAATGTTGGATATTAAAATGTGGAAAAACTACTCATTCGTAGACTAACTAACACGTAAATGATTTAAGTATTAACACATTAAGGCATGTGCATGATGAATAATTGATTAAACCTTCAACTAATTAAGAATAGTAAGTATCTTTGTGCTGTTTTGTTTACTTTTCCTGCAAGAAGAAAGTGTATACATACACATAGAGAAATATTGTAAATAGAAAGTTTGATGATGAATAATTTTGGTAATTTTTTCTATTAACTATTGTTGAACGACGATGTACATAATTAATATAGATTTTAAATTCCTCAAAATAACAATAAATTGAATATATTAATAAAGATAACTTTTTATTTTAAATCTCCTTGTTATGTCTATCAATTCTATTGTTAATGTATCTTTAAGTTGTCATTGATCAATTATTTGTATTAAATATATTTCGGTATTCATATTGACCTAACAAGTCACCATTATGATTGAAAAAATTGTAGAAGTAGTTACATTAAACAAAATGTTGAAAAATTAAACAAAAACATTTAAAATATTTTTAAAATTTAAACCAAAACAAATATATAGATCAAATTTGCATTCTGAAGCTTAAACCAAACTTTTTAATTCATTATGGAATTAATTTTAAAAAATATTGAATAATCAAAACAAAAATAGGTAATATAGAGCTCGAACATATTTAAGTTTATTGTTTTGTGAACTTTTTTATTAAAAAGTAAGTAGTAGTAAAAGTGTCATTACTTTTTTATCTGTACAACACTAAAAATGGCAAACATAGAAAATAATTTACTTAGCCAAATGGAGTAGTGTTGAATTGAGTGACATGATATACAACATCAAAGATTGGTGACTAACAAAGTGGGAATTATTACTATTAATTATTATTATTATTACTATATTATTATTATTTAGTATTATTATAATAGTTGTTGAAGAATGGTGAATGGTGAAAATGGAAACTTGAGCATGAAAGTGAGTTTTTCCCACTTCCACTTTAAAATTCATTTTGTCTTCTTGTTGGAAAAAAAGTGGCAAATATGGCCAAAGACAAAAATTGGTTTTGCTTCAAATAACCAAAGGGCGTGCAACTCAAAAGGTATTTTTTTTTTTTTTTTTTTTAAATATTAAAAGTGCATAGTGTTTGTACATTCTCTTCATAATAATTAATTTATTGACTTTTTAACTACTTTCAACAAGTGTATTTGAGGTGATTTTTGATCAATTTACAATGTGAAAATGTTCCTTCGTGTGTCCAAATTAACTTTTTTTTTTTCAGTTTCAATTGTCATGTTTGGTGCAAATTTTATAGTTTGACTATGCTTTTATTCTTTAAAATTTGAGGTGAATTTCGTTTCTTCTTCTTGTTTTTTTAAGAAAATATTTTTAGTTCATTAAATTAAACTGTTTTTCAAAATAATTTCTTGCAGTCATAATATATTTAAATTAAGCTTATCAAGTAAAAAAACTCAGGTGAATCTGAATCGGGTCAAAAGAATTTACCAGCATTAAAAAACATATGTCAAAACTTAATCTTTTCAGTTTTGAATTCACATCTTTCTGTGAACTCAATCCATTAGCAACAGAATTTTTATGAGCTTACTTGAAGAATTGTTTATTCCATTTTTGAAAAGTTCTACAGAAACTAAAGTTGTGTTCAAACTGATGATGGCATGGCAGCACCATTTTGAGTTTGGAAACTAGAGGGTGAGAAGGAAGGAAGAAAGGAAGAACCAACAACAAGTGGTGTGTTTCATTGGTTGTTGTGTTTCCCACCAAGTTTACCTTTTTCTGGGTCCTTGAAATCCTTCTGCCCCTCTACACAAGTGGGTCATCCTTTGTGGCCCCCTACTACTACTACTACTACTCCTTCCACTTGTTCTCTTTCTCTCTCTCCTCTCTCTTTCTTTCTCTCTCTCTATTCTATTTGCAATTTACCCTTTAATGTTCTCTTCAACACTCACCAACGCTCCTTCTATTTTTGTGCTCAGCTTAGAAAGATCCATCTTTCTCAATCTGGGGTGCTCAGTGATTCTCGTTTTTTTTCCTCTTTCTGCTTCCTAAAGTTGATGGGATGATGATGATGTGTGGATTGGTATAGCAGTGTTACAGAACAGAACATCTGAAGTTGGTGAAGTTGAGGCTGCACATGTTTATTTATTTATTTCAGTTGGTGTATTTTCTGTGTTGTCTCTCAACAGTGTCTATCTGTTGTTATCTGGGGTAAAGGAATCTGCTCCATTTCAATCCAAGTCATCTGGATCGCCTTGATTGGGCAACGTTTGAAAAAGGGTACTATTGTTTGATTTGGTATTTATTTGGGGTTTAACAGCCAACAGAAAAAAAAGAAAAGAAAAGCTTTTTCTTTAATGGTTCTTCTTCTATGAGAAAGTGATTTGGATTTCATGCTTGGTCCTAGATCATTATGGAGGTTTTTCCACTTCTCTAGCATTCAGTGCTGTTGCTTAGTGGAAAGACATGAAGAACCTTCTTAAGAAGCTTCATATCATGTCTAACAGATCAGAGAATGAACAAGGGTCTTCTTCATCCAAGGGTAGCAAGTCCAATCTTGGTTCATCTTCATCTTCCAAGAAGATTTTGCGCTCAAAGTCCACTCAAAGTTCTGAGCAAAAGCCCTTATCTGGGCTCTCGAGTTGGTTGCATTCAGTTGCCAATAGGCAGAGTTCTAGTCCTCCTCCATCTTTGAGCCAGGCAAGGGGCGAGAGAATGGAGCCATCTGATGCAGTTACCAGTGGTGGTTTGGATGTTGTGTCAGATTCAGCTAGGCTTGATTCAGCTTCTAGTGCTTCCAGGGATCCTGAAGTGGAGGAAGAGTATCAGATACAGTTGGCTTTAGAGCTGAGTGCAAAGGAGGATCCTGAAGCTGTGCAGATTGAAGCTGTTAAGCAGATCAGTTTGGGATCTTGTGACCCTGGTTATACACCAGCTGAAGTTGTGGCCTACCGGTATTGGGTAAGTCACTTCATTCACATTCTTCTTGTTTTCATGCTGCTGGTGGAAGAAAAGACATTACAAGTCGTAATTTTGATAATCAGGTCAATTTTAGAGGAATATGAGACTTCTAGAATTTGTGAAGAATTTCAGATGTGTAGATTGGTACTTCATTCTTCATTGGCATTGTTTGGACCGTGGAGTTTTAATTAGGGGTATACATCTTAGCATGAAGATGAATTGTGAGAAAAGAAAAATGGAAGGAAGGATATGAGACTTTATTTATATCACATGTGATTGAACTTATTCATGTGGGGTTTTTTCTTTGACCTTTCTTACCCCTGTGGAATGACAGGGATAGCAACTCGTGATAGTTGGTAGAATTTGGACATCGTTAAATATATTAGTATCATTCTGAACTGTGCTTTTAGGGTGGAAATTCCAACATCATTCTGCATCGGCTTTATTTCTTGAGAAGTGATGTTTAAATCAAGGCAAGATGCTTTGCATCCTTGCAGTATGGACTAATCTGGCATAAAATCTGGATATTAATGATGGTTTAGAATATCACAAATTGATTTGCTTCTCGATACGAAGATAAGGGAAATTTTCACTTGGACTTTAGAGTTAAGGTTATGTTAAATCCTGAGAGCAAAATGTGATTGTCTTGCAATGGAAGTTTAAGGTCTTTGACCCTTGAATCAAGTAAAAATTTATTTCTCTTAAGATTCTGGAATCACTCTGATAAAATGATGGGACATAATGTTATAATCCATTTACTGGTCTTCTTCACTTAGCAACTTAAGCTTTCAGGATGTTTGGTTCAATACGATGAATTTCAGCAAAAGTAGGTGGGCTTGTGCATTAAAATGCATCAAGCTCAAAGGGTTTGGGTGAGGTGCTGCGGTAGATATGTAATAAACCATTTGTGTCTTCACCTAATAACTTAAGCTTTTGGAATAATTGGTCCATGACACATTAATCAGAAAAATAATATTAATTCTTATTTACTTAACTTGTATATAGGTCTTTTCTTGTTCAAATGCCTCTTGAATTGTTTAGTGTCCAATCTTTAATCTTTTGGTCATACAAAATGTTAATATGGAATTTTGCTAGCCTGGTATACTTTGCTGGCTGGTTTTCATAGGGCTATGCATTTGGAATTATTATTGAAGTGTTATTGTAACCCTTTTATGATGCATGCATTAAACGGTTTTGTTATACAAGGAACTTAGTCCTATGTGTCATCTGGTTAGTTGACCCTATTTGTCCTACTTATATTCTTTTCTAACTTATCTCATATCGTAGATTTATCCGTGCTTCACAGAATTACAATGCTCTTGGTTATGATGACAAGATCTTGGATGGTTTCTACGATCTGTATGGGAACTTATCTGGGTCAAACCCTGCAAGAATGCCTTCCTTTGTAGATTTGCAACTTCAAGGAACATCAATCTCAGGTAGTGGTACGTGGGAAGCTGTCTTGGTCAATAGGGCTGCTGATTCAAACTTGTTGAAACTTGTGCAAAAGGCCCAGGAGTTGACTGGCAAATCAAGTTCAGATTTTGAAGTTATAGATAGCAATTTGGTTCGCAAGCTTGCCATGTTTGTGGCTGATTATATGGGTGGACAAGTTGGAGATCATGAAAGTATGACAAGAGCATGGAGGAGTCTTAGTTACAGTCTCAAAGCAACCCTTGGTAGCATGTTTTTGCCACTTGGTTCTCTAACTATTGGATTGTCTCGGCATCGTGCATTGTTATTTAAGGTATTTATCCCAACAGTTTTTCTTTTGTGGTTTGAATTTCAATTAGGAATGATTCCACATATTAGTTGATAGAAGGCTCTAATGAAAAGTTGTTGTTAGGTTTACCAAAAATATTGTTAGAATATATCAAGATTCAAGAGAAAGATCAATTTCGGGTGAACTACACATTCTCTGATATTTTTATTGTATTCTTTTACTTCTTAGTACTTCAAAACTTTTCTATGCATTTATGATATAACAACATAAGCTTTTTCCTGTTGGGTGGGGCTGTGTACATGGATCAAGCACATGATTACATCTAATATAGCAGGGTTTTTATGTTTGTCAACTTTTTTTATTCTCTGATTTATTTTCCAACGAGTCCTGGCATAGGTTCTAGCTGATAGTTTGGGCATCCCATGTCGATTGGTGAAGGGGCTGCAATATACCAATTCCGATGATGTGGCGATAAACTTTGTCAAGATTGATGATGGAAGGTAACTTTCATTAATTTTTACTGTAATAGTAAGCAGAATTTCTTTGTTTATAATTCTCTGTACATTTCCATTGAGATAGTAATTGTATTACATGTTTTCTGTCATCAATTTTCTATTGTGTAGAAAACTCACAAAATGGCGTTTCTTAATGTCTTGTGTGATATTGTCCTAGGATAGAAGCTGTGTTTGAACATGTGCTTGATTTGAATTTCAGGGAGTACATTGTTGATCTAATGGCAGACCCTGGAACTCTTATTCCAGCTGATGCAACTGGATCACAGATAGAGTGCGATGAATCATCGTATGTGGCCAGTCCTTCATCTAGAGACCTTGATTCCTCACATGTAGCATCATCCAGCAGTGGTGTTGGAAGTTCATACGAAGAAACTTTGGATTTGGGGATGTTGGACAAAGCAAACAGATCAAAACATTTTCCTCATACAGGTAAAGAATCTGATGTAAGTATGCCCTCCACGGTAAAGGAAGAATCAATACAAACCTTGAATGAATTTAAAAGCCCTCGCAATGTTGATGAGAAGATCACTGAGCAGGAAGCTCATGGCAGACCTAATTATCCACATGTACATGGAAGATCTCCATCTTGGACTGAAGGGATCAGTTCTCCTGCAGTACGTAAGATGAAAGTCAAAGATGTTTCTCTATACATGATTGATGCTGCAAAGGAGAACCCTCACTTAGCCCAGAGACTTCACGACGTTTTACTTGAAAGTGGTGTGGTTGCTCCTCCAAATCTATTTTCTGAAATTTATGATGATGACTCAAGTTCCTCAGCTGAGGCCAACTTTCCAACAGAAGAAAAATATGAACATAAGCTGCGAAGTGGACATAAAGAAGCTGAGCTTGATGGTAGTCTTTCTCAAGCTCGAATTTTGCCTCCTTTGGCACAAAATAGAGTCCAGAACAAACATGTAGAAGGTTTAGGAATCAACCTTCCTTTTGTACAGCATATACAACCTCAGGTAAAATATGGTCAAAATGTTCCTGTTGCTGCTGCTGCAGCTGCCGCTGCTGCCGTTGTTGCATCTTCTATGGTAGCTGCGGTGGCAAAATCTAACATTGACTCAAACATAGATCTTCCAGTAGCAGCAGCTGCTACTGCTACTGCTGCAGCTGTAGTAGCAACCACAGCTGCTGTCAGTAAACAGTATGAGCAAGGCAGTCGAAGTGATGGAGATACAGACAGTGCTGGTGACCTGAAGGGTAGTGGTGATGGAGAACATATAGCTTTAGGAGCAAATTCAGAAGGTGAGCGAAGATCTGATAGATCAGTGGTAAGTAACGATAGCACAAAATCTGATTCTGCATTAGATGATCATGATGTTGCTGAGGTTGACATTCCATGGGAGGAAATCTCACTCGGGGAGCGTATCGGACTTGGTATTAACTGTACTTTTTTATATAAGAATTGATTACATTCTTTTCTTAGATGGTAAGTGCTACTTATCTGGTTTTGCACGTTTGACATGCAGGATCATATGGGGAGGTGTATCGTGGTGAATGGCGTGGAACAGTGAGTTTCTTATATTCTTGAACTTGAATCTATTGATTGTGTTATTTTCACTGAGGCATGTGGTATGCAACTTTATTATGCTTTTTTCAAAATGAGATGAACAGTGTCAAGACTTATTACTGATGCACTTGCACACCTGGGTATGTGCTACAATCTATAAAATGCATTTTTTTTTATGAATTGAATGTGTCTGTGCCAATGCCAAGAATTCTTCGGGCTTTAGTTGCATTCTGATCTGAACAAAATAATTGTTTTGCTATATTTACTGCTAGCTTACTTCCCATTTTATTATTGTCTATATTGTTAGGATAATTTTCTGCTATGTTATAGATTATAGAATTATTACACTTACAGTTCATTTCTGCTCTTTGGTTCTTAGGAAGTTGCTGTAAAGAGGTTTCTAGATCAAGATATATCTGGTGAATCACTTGAAGAGTTCAAAACTGAAGTACGGGTCATCTCTACTTCCCCACTGTATTTCTTTTGGATTGTTTACTCATTTTTTCAGTTGCTTTCATTGGTTTTTTGTGTGCTTCACCTTCTTAACCACATATAATAAGGCTTCAAAATTTTTTAAGACTACCAAACTATTTACTTTTCTAGTCTAATTTGAAAATTATAGTATACTTCAATTAGCATGGATTTTAGCTTTTGCTTTAAAATGAGTATTGGTTCAATTTAATTTCTGCTTTGTTTACAGATTTTCTAATTTATTCAAATCCTAATTCCTTAGGTGAAATTTAAAAGTTTTCTGTGTAGAACTCCCTAAAGATATTGAGAGCATTAAGAAGACGGGACATAAACACGAAGATAAAGAAATAAAATTTCATTAATAATCCAAATTAGAGATTCAGGGATTAGAATTATATTGAAATTCACCCAATCCTAACAAAAAGGGTAAAGCTAGACACAGGGAAAATATAAGCAAAAATAAAGAGAAGGGATAAAGAAAAAACTCTATAAACCCTCTAAGAGAATTAGACTTGAGTTTCCACCCTTTTTGTCCTTTCTCATACCCAAGCTTCTGGAGATATGATGAATGCTCTTAAAAGGGAGTGAAAAAGATCAAAATACCCTCCCTATTTCTTTCTTTAATCCTATTTATATATGGTCTAGATGTCCAGGCTCAATGCTTTTAAATGCTTTATTCTTTTAAAACTTCAATTTCTCTTCTTCATTTCTTAACTAAAATTATAAAGAAAATATTGAGAAATAAATGAAAATCCTAACTAAATTTTACAGAATCTCTCCTTCACACTAGTTTTTCTAAAATTTGTTTTGTTCAAAGCAAACTAATTTAAAATTCAACTTAAGTAGCTTAAAACCCCTTTAAATATAAAAAAAAAATGAGATAATCCAAGAGGTTATCTATTTTCTAGCTTATTTATTGATGAGAATATCTTGTCTTTCTCCTCTGTTAAAAGTAATGTCTTTTCTAATGAAAATTTTTCTTTAACAAGGATAAAGCTTTATATGATACAGTCCATGTTGATAAACTCATGTTATTTGTAATGAAGAGTGTTATAAATGAGTAATATCACTGATTTATTTTGTTGTGCTATTTTTTCTAATGTATATTTTTAGATACTTCAATGTGTCAGATTAGAGCTACTTTCTGTGATTTTCATCAAGTTAATGTACATTTTTACTTTGAATGCCAACATCTATTCTATAAATTAAATTCCAGAAAGCTTATGATGTTAATTTCAATAGGTCAAAATAATGAAAAGATTGAGGCATCCAAATGTTGTTCTCTTCATGGGAGCAGTAACTCGACCTCCAAATCTTTCAATTGTTACTGAATTTCTTCCCAGGTACTTAAAATTCTTGATTTGATTTCGCAGTGATTCTTTAGTTATATGGGATTGTTTAATGTTAAATTTGAAATTTTTTCATTTTTATTAATCCAATTACTTGAAATCCTAGAATTTTCCCTTTCAAACAACATATTTTGTCATAGAGTGTTTCAAATTCTATACAAAAATAAATTGCCGTCTTAAATTCCTTATCCAAACACACTGCTATGGTATTTATTTAATGTGATTAATTAATACTTTTGGAGGGCCTTATTTTTTTCTTTTTGGTTCTTCAAATACTGAGATCTAGACTATATTCTGCAGAGGAAGTTTGTATAGATTACTTCATAGACCAAACAGTCAACTAGATGAGCGAAGGCGTTTGAAGATGGCTATTGATGCTGTAAGATTTATTGTCTTTCAATATTGCATCACTGATTCAGAAAGGATAATATGCTATATAACAAACCTGTAACTTGTTTCTTTTGAATCTCAGGCTCGAGGAATGAACTATTTGCACAACTGCACTCCAGTGATAGTGCATCGGGATTTGAAGTCCCCAAATCTTCTTGTTGACAAAAACTGGGTTGTGAAGGTGCAATCTATTTTCATGATAAAAAATTATCAGTAGCGTGAAGAATGCTTTGTGTTGACTTCGATTATGTTTTCTTTCTGTTGATTAGGTATGTGATTTTGGCTTATCCCGAATGAAGCATAGCACATTCCTTTCTTCCAGATCAACTGCAGGAACGGTAAGCTATCGTAGGTTGTTTCCTCAGCCATAGATTTGTTCTTTATTTGAGCATTTCCTGTGCATTCAATTCTTTCATCACCATTATTTTTTCATCTCCACTTATCATTAAAAGATTGTCCAGCTAACTGCAGTTAAATATATTAGTTAAATCCATTTTTCATATCTTGTTTCAGGCCGAGTGGATGGCTCCTGAGGTGTTGAGAAATGAACCTTCAAATGAGAAGTAATTGTTTTACTCTTGATTTTGTCGTTGTTGTTATTATTTTATTGTTGTTTATGTGTTGTTATTATTGTTATTGTTATTATGCTGGACGGGTACAAGTGCGGTTGCATCCTTTCTCTTCTTTCAATTCCTCCTTTACTTAAAATTGCCACTAAATGACATGCTGCATATTGTAAACCACATATAAATATTTGTTCTGTTAAGTGGGGCATGTGTAGGGCTTGTTTAGAAACACCTAATCAGAAGCAAGTAGTAACTATCTCCTTTTGCATTGTTATATGGATAATTTAATTTCTCATGAAGAAAGCTTGTTGAAGTCCTTGGCATTCTTGGTGTTGCCTTTCTGCTCTGTTGCCATTTTTCATGATTTTATTTAATGGTTTCCTAAGAAAAAAAGCTAAATGTTATGGTATTGTGCAATGTCTGTTGCATACAGTTGAAGCAGAATGCCTGCACTTTAAAGGGTGTTTTGTGTGTCCTTTGATATGAATTTTCTCTTACCTTCATTTCTCCCTCTCCCCCCTGGAAAGATTGTTGTAGTTATCCTTTCCCTCTATTTAATAAAATATTTTTTCATGAACAAGATAAATTTGAAGCTTGTTTACTTGTTCATACTGGCTTTACCACTTTTTAAAAACCCTTTCATGGTTTTATGATTCTAATAAGGTGTGATCCAATATATAGGTGTGATGTATATAGCTTTGGGGTCATATTATGGGAGCTCTCTACTTTGCAGCAACCCTGGGGTGGAATGAATCCAATGCAAGTTGTTGGTGCTGTGGGTTTCCAGCATCGCCGTCTTGACATTCCTGATAATGTGGACCCTACCATAGCAGATATTATCAGGAAATGCTGGCAAACGTGAGTAAACTTTTCATTCTAAAATGTCTGTAAACTTTGGTGCATTCTTTCATGACAGCATTTGCTACATATTGTTGGAAGTCCTTGGATCGGAATCAGATTCTGATACCATGTTAAGAAGTGGACTTTAAGTCTAATACAATCCCACAAAATCAGCTTGTAAGGTGAAGTCTGCATCCACTTTAACCGGTTTTATGGGGTTGAATTAAACTTAAAGTCCACTTCTTAATGTATATGTTAGATTGCCAATAGTTCTTTGTCTGAAATAAACTAATCTTGGAAAATATGTTAATCTATTATGAAATTGAACATGGTTTTAAATAACTTTATTGACAAGTGACTGCAATCAGCTGGTGTGGGGAGTCATTAAATCTGTTTTTTTTTTTTTCCATTATCATGGTTCATTTGTCTTGCACAGTAAAGAAAAAACAGCAGTAGGAATGATATGATTCAAACGTTTGTGCTAATTGTTTCAGAACACAACCAAGTGATCTTACTTACATAGTATGTCTCAGAAATTTTCTATCTTGCATAATTGGATGTTTTCTTTTTGTATTATAGAGATCCAAAGTTGAGACCTACATTTGTTGAAATATTGGCGGCTCTGAAGCCATTACAGAAGACAGTTACTGGTTCTCAAGTGCCTCGACCAAGTGCATCGGGGAAGCATGAGAGGGGTCAGTCATCGCGTGTTATAGAAGACCCAGCATGATAGGAAACAATTATACAACTAACCAAATATTTGTTCATTTTGCTGCTGAAAGGTGGAGAACAAGTTGTCAAGTTGTATAGAATTTTTGCAATGATAAAAGTGAGTGGTTGAATTGAAGCCATCACCTTACTTACATTATTGTCCAAGTTGTGATTCTTTCCACTCTTGTTTCTTTTCTTTTACTTTCTCTCTTTGTTTTCTATTTTGTTGTTGGTTTTCCTTTTGCAATCTGCAAGTGCAGTCATCGTCAGGTTGTACCATTTGTTTGTACACAATTCTTTTGTAATTGTGGTTATATCAATTCTCAATTTTGATGTCCATAAATAGTTCTGAAATTTTGCAGCTGTAACTTTTGACAGTCTAGAAAAAAGCACAAGTAGTGAAAAATGTTTTGTTTTGTTTACAGTAAATAGTGTCTGCAGAGGTTGTTCAAATGGAGTCTACATTTTCTACTGATTTTTTTGTATTGTCTTCATGAGCATTAAAAATACACTTATATTGATATACTAAAATTCTTTTTATTAATATATTTTAAAACATAAAAATCAGTATCCATAAGTGTATTTTATAAGCACAGCAAATGGACAATAAAGGAAAATTCAACAACAAAAAATTTCCAAATTCCTTCAATTAGCTTAAATTGTGTGCCCAGTTTGAGTGTGCCAAGAGATTGGTGTCCTTTTATATACCAGAATTAAACTTTTACTTCCATAGAATTTCGATGTTCAATGCCATATTTTATGAGACAGATTACACTGACATGAAACTCTGATTTTGATAAAAAAAAAAAAAAACTATAAAGAAGAACGTTGAAAGTTGTATCTAACTTTTTTCTCATGTGAAATTTCAACAATTCTTGTCACATGGCACTTGGTTCAGAGACATTGAAAACAAACATTTCAGCATTTCTTGTCAATAAAGTTCTCTATTTTTTACTGTGATCTGATACAGGAAAATGCAAACCTAGTATCTGTACATAAAAAGGAACACATCAAATAAGAACTAAAAGGAATGTGGGGAAATTAAACGGGAAGAATCAACAGCTGAATGATCAAAGACAGTTGCAGAATACCAAAAATTCATCATGTAAGCTATAATCAGGAACAGCAATAATTAGGTTGTTTAGTAGCAGTGACTTCATCAGCTATATGGATTTCCTTGCCATTAGGAAGATTTAATGATGTGCCATTGATTTTGGTTTCCAAACTTTTGTGGCTTATGATGTCATGAATCTTGGTGATCATTTCTAAGAATGCTTCTTCAACATTCTGATTCTGCAGAGCAGAAGTTTCCATGAAACACAAGCTTTCTGTCTCTGCATACCCTTTTCCTTCTTCTCTCTCAACTTCTCTTGATTGCCCCAAATCAGATTTGTTTCCCACCAAAACCACCACCATGTCATCTCCTCCAAACTCTCTCAACTCATGAAGCCATTTTCTTACATTCACAAAAGTCGCTCTCTTTGTTATGTCATACACCAGCATTGCTCCCAAGGCTCCTCTGTAGTATGAGCTTGTGATTGCCCTAAACCTACCACATAATTGTTCAAATATCTTTGAGAATCAAAATTATGAGTACACTGCTATGTAAATCCAGATACAACAGTGAAAATGGAAAATAATTGTTGTTTTTAATTGAAACAAAATATAAGGCCTATATACAATTTAATAATAACATTTCCTAGTCCTTCTTCAAGTTTTGCAAGAAAACATTGGTTGAATCATACTCTCATGAATGAAAACTATTTACCATAAGAGTTTTCTCTATAGATGATGATGAATTTAGGTATTGTTGAGTTAGGCAACTAGAAACAAAATAATGATCATGGATTAGGGTTGGTCACCAAAACCCTCATCACAATTTCACATGCATTTGTTCCACTTCAATTTTGTTCTTACTCACCATCATTTTCATCCCTGCTCATTAAGTTTTGGCTCAACTTGTTCTATCCTTGTCATGGACCAACCAAACCCAATAACCTTACCCTATTCTAAAATTACATTGCATTAGACAAAAAAAGTTGGTTTCTACTTTTTACACTAGAGTGAGGGTACCCTACTTTTAAATTCACTGATTTTGTAATTGAAAAATGATGTTAAAACTTCTACACTTTCTCAATCCCATCATTCAAATTGATCATTGAAGCAAAGTGCATTGCATTGCAACTTTTCAATTATGCTAGATGAGAAATAAAACATTTTTGGCTCATATACCCAATTTTAAGTGCTTTAAGTAACTATGAAGATTCATGAAGTGACTTTTGAACCTTTTGTGGTGATTTTTCTTTTACCATGTAGTGTCTCCCTTTTTGTTTTCTAATTTCAACTCTGACCCAAATTTGACTTAAATGTATATCCATTATATCATGAAGGTTTGGTAATAGTCAATTCATATATTAATGTATTAGGTTATGTTAAGTGGGCCAAAGAGCATCTCAACATATTCTAACACTTCTTTTAGAACAGAAAATAAGGAAAGTTGGTATGAATTATGTTAAAGAATTTTTGTGGAGTAGTAATTATTGTTGTTTGCAATTTTAAATTATTCATAATAATTGTTGCTCGATATAAAAAGTGAAAATATTATTAAATGCTATCTTTATAGAGATGGGATTATATTTAAAATAGAGAAAATTAATTTATTGAAAAGAAACTTTGAATACTAAAATTTTATACAGTAGAAATGTAATTGGCCTTATTTTTAAACAAAAAAAAACTTTTTAATTTAAAATCTTAGTTTTCTTAAAAGGAGACCATAGAGTGTAAGGATTTTCCTACAAACTGCATCTAATTTTCTTTGTCATTAAATTTGCTTAAACCTAATTACAATGTTTGTATTAAAATTTGGGTGAGGTCACAGACCTAGTGCGTCTACTTTTTTTTTCTTTTTGTTGTCTTAAAAAAGTAGAGACCAAAATTAATTTTTGAAGTGTTTGCTTCAGAAGAAAGCAACCAAGTCTTTCACAACTCAATGATCTATCTACAAGTGTTCATTTTATGGGCATTTTAGTTATAAACCCTAAAAAATACATATAAATCCTATGTTGTGCTTTGAATTCAATGCATGATTATCTCTCTATCAAATGTGTTTAGGTCCACATTAAAGATTTCTAGATTTTGCTTTCCGTCCACAAAACCTAATCTATATTCAATTAATCTATGACTCAGTAACCAAAAATTATGAGATATTAAATTCAAACTTCATTATCATTATTAATAACAATAAAACTATACCCAATTGGCACCCCTCATCCAAAAGCATAATTTAAAAAAAAAAAAATTGAAATAATTCTATCCCTAAAAAGCAAATCATTTATTTATTATTACTCCTAGAGAATTTTTTAGAAAAAAGTTCCAACCAATAAGGAGTATTTTCCCCTACTTATACAAATATAATTGGAAAAACAAAATTGCTGTGAAATTTTTGTTTCTTTATGTTTATCTTGACCTAATTACACAAATATTTTGTCCCTTTCACGACCAAACAAATGGCAGAGAGTCATAGGAAGGAAACAAAAATGCAGGCAAAAGAAAAGGTGGTGGGACATGATACTGTGAGAAAGTTGATAAGGCAAAGGGATTGAAAAGTTGTTAAAAAATTGAAATAATAAAAGTCAAATTAATTTAATTCATTAAACTCTTCTAGACTAAGCAAACCAAAAACACCGACTTTGAATTTGAAAAACAAAAAAAGAGTTTAACTTTTCATCGAAAAGTAAAAGAAAAATTGAAACGAAACCAACACCAAGAAGAAGACAAATTCCTAAAGTACCATGCAACTGAGTTCTGCACATCTTCTGCAATCTGCATTCTGCAGATTCAAAAGGGTTCTTGTATTTCTTGATTAAGCCAAGAACAACACTTTAATACAGTTTCTTAATCAAAATTATCACAAGCAATTCTGATTAAAAGAAAACAGCACAGGGTCTAAGCAAAACACCACTGAAGATCATGAAGACAAAGTGAAAGAAAGTGACAGAAAGAAAGATAAAGTGATGATGATGATGATGATGAATTAATTAAAGAGAGATAAAACACAGTGATTGATATTGGAAGCAGTTGGAAAGAAATAAAAAATTGATGAGTTTGGTTTGGTTTGGTTTGGTTTACCTTTCTTGGCCGGCAGTGTCCCATATCTGTGTTTTGATGAGTTTGTTCATCACTCTGATGTTTCTGTAAGCAAATTCAACACCTATGGTTGGTTTGGAATCTAATCTGAATTCATCTTTTGCAAACCTTGATATCAGATTTGTCTTCCCAACGCCCGAGTCTCCAATCAGAACAGCTTTGAAAAGGTAATCACACTGTTCATCAAAGGCATCATCAGCCACAGCCATGTTTCTGTCACAACTTTCTTTCTCTCTCAACCCTTCTTCTTCTTCTTCTTCCCAGAGAGAGAGTCAAAGCAGAAGAAACAAAGCTATGGAGGATTGAAGCCTCTGATATGAATGAAGTATATATATATATATATATATGGCAGTGACGAGGGAGAAAGTTGTTAATAAAAGGGGTGCAGAGTTATGTCATCATCATGTATATGGTTAGAAAGCAGAAGAGAACACTGTCCAATTATATGCTGTTAATAACTTACCATGCATATATATATATATATATATATATATATATATATATATATATATATATATATATATATATATATATATATGTATGCAGTAAACAGAATATTATAATAGAGATTCTGATAATGAATAATGAATAGATGTGGTGTATACGTTTGTACAGTGTTAAGTATGCATTTATTTTGTTTTTGTTATAATGGTATGTAATAATAGGAATGAGAAAAAGGAGATAGAAAATGTTGTATGAATTATAGTATATGTAGTATTTCTTTAATTGATTGATATTATGTTGTGCAAGCTATTCAATATTTTTAATTAATATGAAAAATTTATATTAATTACGTATACACATGTTATTAATATGAAATTAGGAATTTCAATTAAAATTTTGTTTTTTATATGAAATTAGGAATTACAGTAAATCTTTACCTATAAAGGGGTATTCAAATTGATTTAAGCTTTTAAAAAACGAGTGAAATTAAATTAGTTTTTTCTTCAAACCTTATCAAAATAAGGTATATAGGTTAAGAATTCTTCTTGATAATATCTATACATATAGATTTTCAAATCTAACCGAAGATTAATATGAACGATCTCAAACTTCACTTAGATATTCAATTAATTTGAACGATAAAAATTCTAATGTGTAATAATTTAAAAAATTAAATTGATATATTTAAGAATGAAAAGTAGTGAAGATTATGGGAAAAGATTAAGTAATGTCTATGCCCATCATCACCTAAATGGAAAACAATAAAAATATATATGACCAAAGTTTCATCCACGATTATAGATAGATAAATTAATGTTAATATATTACAATGTGACGTGCAATGGAAAGTAATCCACACTATATTATATGCATCTCTATTTATTCTTTTAAAGTTAAATTAATCATACAGAAGTATTACATCACTTATTTATTTGGTGAAGTTTAAATTAAATGAGGAATGACGCAAATTGATAATGAAGTTAATAACTTTGAGGATAAAGTTTTATTATAATAAGAAAATATGAAGAAGGAAAACAATGAATGAATATCTATCGTGTAGCATAAAAAAAACAAAAAAGGAAATATATTTTATTTAGTATTTTATGTCTATAAATTGTTTTTGGAGTTGCATGTGAAAGCATTGAAAAAGACAAGATGAATGGTCCATAACATTCGATATGAACAATGTGGTGAGAGACCCAACCATGTGGTTGCTCTTAGGGTATATGCGATAAAAAAAATGATAATGATATTTTGACTACTAAATTTTAATAACTTTATTTTATAATATGAGATGTCATCTTCTAAATAATTTTGAAATATTGATAATGAAAAAATGAAAAACCACTCAGAAGATACCATCTAAGATTGTAAGAGAAAGTCGTCAAAATTTAGTAGTTAAAAAATTATTTTTCTTATTCGATATCATTTGGTATGGGACTAATTTTGTGTTTTTTTCTTTTTAAAGTTGAGGAGTAATTAATGGAATACAAAGATTCGTTTAAATATTTTTTTTACTTGTCAAGTTTTACTTCTTTTTTTGTTGCATTATGCATGATGAGTTTGGGCCAATCAAACCCATTATGGGAAATCTATATTGAGCTTTCTCTCCCTGCACCGGAAAAAATTTTAACTGCACCCCTATATTTTGACCATAACTATGAACAAAGAATTCGACAACAGCAATCTAAAAATGCAACATCTGGAAGAACGAATTGATGAATAATTTTTCGTAATTGTGTTGTTTACTTTATTATTTTTCTGTTAATTTAATGAAGTGTGTTTTCTAACATTATTTGAATTAACCATGATGTGATAACAGTCTCTTTAACCGATGTAAATATTTTCACTTGTGGAGGGATGATTTTTCAACCAATATAAACCGGACGCTAAGTGTTTTGAGGACGCGGGCTAATGTCAATTTTATATATTTATGATAAAATTTAATATAATTTATTCAATATAAAATATTGGATACATAATTTACAAATATATAAAAAATATAATATCTCTTAAATATATAAGAAGTAATTTATTATCTTATTTATGTGCAAATAGTCCATCTGGTCGTTAAAAGATTGAGATACTCATAATAGATCTCTAAAAAAATTCATGCACATTAGTCTTTGAAATTTTTTTGTTTTCCATCTATGTTCCTCTTTCATGACACTCTTAATATAAGTTCACATTACATGTAAATGTCACTATAACATGTTTTTTACTCCTACGTATTTCCTAGATGTGTTACTTGTTAAATGTCACTGTAACATGTTTTTCACTGCTACATAACTCTTAAGGTGTTATACTTTTACAATTTTGTCAGAAAAATTCATGTAAGCTCAAACTCTTCATCACTTTGAACAAACCCTCTTCCTCTGCTCAAAATAACACCTACACTATCCCCCTCTGTTATATCCAATTAATATGAAGAGAGAGGAGGTGAAGAAAGGAATGCTCACAAGCTTTCCTTATTAAAGAGTAGTATCTTGAATAATGTTGAAGGACTAGATTTCAAAGGATAGAGAGAATTTCTAAGCCATTTGAAATCAGGGTTGTTGTGACTTGATTAGAAATTAGGTATCAACCAATTGGTCCCAGGGAATTCCATTATGAGAGTGCACAATCAACTTTGAAAGATTTGTTGTAAGGAAAACTATACTTTAATTCCCTTTCTTTATTTCCATCATTTATTATTTATTTTTTGAGATAACTTAGTGTGACTTAGTATTTAGCAATCAATTCTTTTCATAAAAATTAAAGATAACGATATTAATCAATAACTAAATCACGATAAAAAATAAAAAATAAATAAGAAATGAGAATCATAATATTATCATCATCTTTATCATAAATATCTGAAAAAAAGAGCGAAAAGGATCACTCCACATGATCATATATCAGCTTCAACTCATTCTAGCACTTCCTTTGGAACCGTGTAGGTCGATGCACAATGCAGTGTCATGAGCATCTCATTAGATCTATGATAGTTCAATAATATCGACAAGCCAAAAAGTGTAAAATTTTAAGGTCTTTATTGTCATCGAAAACTAGATTCTCTTACTTTAAATAAATGATATTGATTTGTTTTAAAAGTACTTTTTAGTGATGTTTTTCCCTTGACCACATTGGCCAAGAGTTTCTCTCCTTTAATAGGTTGTATGAAGATTTTGGCTTTAATGTTCATCACCTCTATGAACTCCATGATATGAAGGTGAGACACCAAGTGCATGACAAAGCTTTGCGTTTTATCAGAAAAGAGAACCACGTTGTTAATCTAGATGTTATGTTGTCTAATTTGATGAGAGCTTTTAATGGAAAATGATATGTTAACAAAGTTTTTCTTACAAACTTTTTGACAAACTACTAATTTGGGTAAAAAAATATTATTTTATTACTTTATTTTAGTTAAAAAATAAAAAATAATATATTTTAATTCTATTTAAGAAAAGTTTGTCAACTTTGTCAAAATACTTTTTGTCAAAAAGATCATTTTCCTTATGCATAACTCTAATATTTGTGTCAAACACAGGAATAAAATAGTCGAAAAGACTCTGCTAGAAGAAAAAAATTATCAATGACCTATTTGGATATAAATAAAGTTTATACAAAGAGCTATATTTCCTCAAATAATATTGTCCTTACATTTTTATTTTCTCCTTTCAACATCTCTCTCATCTTTCCACCAAACTGACCCCATCAACACTGAAGGCGTCAACGTTTTTCACGACTCGTTGAAATCTAAGCGAAAAATCTTCCACTAACTAGTTTGAGTGAACTTTTCTGGGAATCTAAATTTCAAACTAAGAATAAAAAGCATGAACAACAAGAAATTGTTTACAGATGCACGACCTTACGAATCATAATAAATTTTCCATTTCCAATTTTCCATCATGATTCGGATTCGATCTATGTCTAATGTTTCACTGGAGCAATTCACCAGAACGATAATTATACAAAGAGAAGAAAAAGTAAAAGAGGAAAAAGAAAGAAAAATCGTACTCTGAAAGTAGCCACCGGAGACGCGTCGAAATTTCAATCGGCGGCTAAGACTAATGGACGGAGCCATTGGTGGCGCCGCGGTTCTTGGAGGTCATCATCATCGTCTTGAACTCCTCAAAATTAACGAATCCGTCGCCGTCGGCGTCGACGGACTTGATCATGTCGCGGCATTCATCGACGGAGCACTTGAGGCCAAGGCGGTTGAGCGCGAGGTGGAGCTCCTCAGCTGAGATGAGTCCGTTTTTGTCGCGGTCGTAGAGGTCGAAGGCGTCGCGGAACTCGCCGGCTCCGCCGTCGGTGGCGTCGGAGCGGCAGAAGGCGGCGAATTCAGTGAGGCTGATGAAGCCGTCGCGGTCAGTGTCGAGGTCCTCCATGACGCGGCGGAGGTCTTCGGGTGAGACGCCGGATCCGAGCGTCCGGAGCACGCTGTCGAGCTCGTCCGCGGAGATCTTGCCATCGCCGTTGGCGTCGAAGCGGTTGAAGACTTTCTCGAGTTCGTTCATGTCCTCGAAGTAAGGAAATGACTCGGGATCCGATTTAGGTTTCGGGTCGGTTTCTGAATGCGCGGGTGGGTTCGTTGTTGCCATAGCTTCTTTCGTTCGGATTTAGCTTTTGGTTTGGATGAAGGGTTGAGGCTGCTTTTGATTGTGGTTTGGCTTGCTTTTATAGTGGTTTGCACTGTTGTGATTAGTGTCTTGTGTGGGACCACAACAGATTCGAAAATTAGAACGTTGTGGACTTGTCAAGGACAATGTGCTTTAAAAAAACGTAAAAACGGAAAGTGTACATTTCAAAAATAAATAAATAAATAATAATAATAATACATTCTCTTGCCATACATTTTTTTCCACTCTGACTAAAATTTATTAAATAAAATTATATTTTTAATAAATTTTAGTAAAGATTGCCAAAGGAGGAAGAATGGCACATTCTGATGCCGAAAAAGTTAGATTCATTGCTTGAAGGATGAAGATGGGAATTTAGTTTCCCCACTGAGTATTGAATGAATTGCGTGGACTTTATGCGATGTGTCAGCTGTATCTGCATCACTGCATGTGACTCTATTACCAACCCTTCAATGCATGCCTTTGACTATGCTTTTGACTTTTGACATGTGAAAAAAAAATAGAGGTGTCAAAATGGTCATTTCACTTGGATTGATTCGATTCACTACGAGTTAATTATTTGGTGGACCAATTCAATTTGGCTCATTTATAAGTGAGCCAAAAAAATTTGAATCCAACTCGGTTCATTACGAGTTTAATCCGGGTGAGTTAGGTTATTGGTGAGCTGGGTCAAAAATTAACACGTACTGACATTTATAGAAAAAATTTCAATACAACCTGATCTAAACTTGTGATGAACCGAGTTGATCCACTTTGACGATTCTAAGAAAAACTATTACTCTTTAGTATATTTGATCTTCTTATTTTAGCATGTATTATATCTTTTTTCGATAATGATACAAAATTTCAAAAAACTCATTTAATTTTTATTTTACCAAAAAGTTTAATGAGAATTTAGCATTTTAAACTAGAACATTCAATGTTATTTTTATCTAAATGATAATCTAGGAGTATTTATAACTTTTAAAACACTCATGTCCAGTTTCTTTTAGGGATAATAAGCCTTGCATAATAAGGTATTAGGTAATTGTAGAGTTTGATCTTTTAAGTTAAGCTAACTTTGTGAAGTGAAATGTTAATAAAATTAATATATCTTTTGGTCAATAATAGTATTATTAAATATCAAGTTTATATGAAAGATACTTTGAATCTAATGAATGTGAGTTAATATTTTGTGATCGACAAAATGCCACATCTCTATTGAGAAATATGTAGTCTTTTATGTCATATATCTCCTTTGTGAAAATGTCTTTGGTACTAGGTAGGCAAAATATATCAATGAATAGATGAAAACTTAATTATCTCTCCTCATTAAAATGCATTTGTGTCTATTAGTAAAAGTATTTTTTTATATATCTTTAGGTGGCAAAAGTAATTATATCTACCAAACTTTTAAGTCTACACCATCCATGTCTCTTCTTAATTAGAAATTTAAGGAAAAAGAAAAGGAAAAAGGATTTTAATGACCATTGAATTCCTTGAATCTCGAATCTTACATTCACGGGGATCAATGTTTTATTATTGGTCAAATGTTTCATCTGGTCTCTCGATAATTGAATATGTAGTAAATTATATTCTTAATATATGAAAATGCATTTCAATTAGTTAAGTCGGTAAAATATCCATCGATGTTAATCAACAAATTGACTGAATGTCTATTAATAGGATTTTGTAATAGTAAATCTTATTTTAATTTTTTTTAAGTGAGTAATTTCTTTTTTGGATTTTATAGGTTATGAGAGTATTTAAAAAAATGCCTTTTTAAGATCTTGATAGATTTTCTACAAGAATTCCTCCATTATGTTATAAATTCATGAAGATATTTTAGTACAAAATCTCGTAAAATTAAGATCATGTACATTTAAGATTTTAAGTAACTATATTCCATTTGAAAATTTCTTGTGAGAATCTTAAAAAAAAACATGATGATATGAAGATATGCAATTGGAGAAATAATTGTACAATAAACTACCTCAGAAAGCAGTTCTCATTAAATAACATCATTTATAATATTTTCAAACAAGTTGTGATTTTTTGTGCTCAGTTTGTTGCCATTGTTTATACGTTTCCTTTCTGCTTTTAGTGATAGAAAGCCCAGCAAATGAGTTTAGATTATTATTGTACTTTGTATTTGGAGTGGGTCCATTTGATTTTGGTGTGGTGGCGACTTAAGACATTTTTAACTTAAGATTTTGTAATTTCCTTTTAAGAAAGGAAAAACAACTTATAGATTATACAATCCAAAAATCCTAACTTTCAAATTACAAAACAAAAATTATTTTAATATAAAATTATAAGAAAAAAATTATGAAAGTTGGTGAAGAAAACAACTACCAATGCTATGCAAATTGGACCCATGAAAGAAGAAGCAACCCTAGGTGGAACTAATTATAATAATTGAATGAACACCTTAAAATTTCTTATCATCAAACATGAATTCAAATTATATGGTAACTTATGTTACTGTGGTTTTTACCTTATTTTTTAAATAAAATTAAATATATTTTTGGTCTCTTAATTTTTACTGAAAAATGGAATTAGTTCATCTTCAAAAGTTTGATCCAATTGAGTTTTTAAATTTTAGAACTGTATGAATTTAGTCCTTATAAATTTTAAACATCTTCAAAACTTTGATCCAATTTAGTCATCCAACTTTAGAACTACATGAATTTAATCATTTAAACCAAATTTTGTTAAATTTATTTAAAATTTTAAACGTATTTCATAATATTTCATAATTAATTTGTCTAACACATTTTCACTTAAACGTTAGTTAAGAAACAACTATTGATAGCATTTGAGTTGTTTATATCGTTTAACACATCTTCACTTAAACGTTAACTAAGAAATTATCATACAACATGTTCGAAACTTTAAATAAATTTAACAAAATTTGATTAAAAGAACTAAATTCACACATTTCTAAAGTTGAAACTAAATTGGGTTAAAATTTTGAAAAAAAATTAATTTAATTTTAAGTGGAAGTTAAAAAATAAAAAACATATTTAACCTCTAAAATATACTAATTTTAATAAACTGAAAAATAATTAATATATTTTTAAAATGTTATAACTAATTAATATAAATATTTTGAAGACAATAGAAAAACGGTACTAAAAACGAAACGAAACGGAAAGTCAAGAAACATCATGGAATATATAAATTGGACATTGGCACTACAATATCTTTACTAAAACACACATTATTCCATAAATGAAAGTTATTCTTGAATTACCCAATACAATTAATTAGGGCAGAAAGTGACCAAATAATTAGCACTGGGACAAGTAAAAAGACTACTCAAGTCATCATAGGCAAAGGAGTAAGCCATGGGACAAGCACTTTTGAAGATTCTAGAATATTGGGTGGGCCCACATGTCTGTGCAGTTCCATGGCTGCCTGTGCAACAGTAGTTTGGCGAATTGAAAGCCCTGCATGCACTTTTGCACGCCACCACGCGCTTCTTGTCCTTTGACCGAACCTGCAGAACCGCCGGGCACATTGTATTGAGGTCCTTTGTACAGCCCGCAAACTGACACTTTCCCGGTACTGGGCCGAGGCCCGGGCCTCTGACTGGGATTATGCTCATGGGAAGGTTGTAACCATCTACTAAACTAATGTCGTAGTAAGCTAGTTCAGTGCCAGTACCAATGTTGATTTCAGCAAGGGTGGCAGGTGGGGCGCCGCCAAGCCCATTACAGAAGAGACCGGCACCGCAGTCTCCAGTATCACATTGGCCACGGCCCGCAGCATCAAAGTTGCAGCCGACACGGGGCCAAAAGCGGCCTGCCCATAATGGGGGGAGTTGGAGGGTCTGGTTCTGGTGAGGAGGGAGGAATAAACCGCCACGGGCTAGTATGGGCTTTCCTGCGTTGGACTGGATCCCGGGCCAGACTGGGTGAGAACATTTGTTGTAGAGTGTTACTGTTGTTGCTGAAGCCCAAGGCTTAGGCACTATTGAGATTGAAAATAAGCGACAAACGTAAGTTAGTTCAGATGTTACGTGAGAAAAAATGGTAGAAAACGTAAGAACCTTTTGTGTGGGTTTGAATCCGTAATGAAAAATGTAGAAGAAAAAATACCTGAAATGTTGAAGAGGAGGAAGAGGACGAAAAAGAGGGTGTGGATGAACCTTTGCATGATGAAGACTACAATGTGATTGTTTTGTGTTTGCAATCCCTGCTTCTGTCTTTGCATATATATATAAAAAAAAAATATGGGACTCTCCGAAAAAATAATAACAAAAAATCATTCCGCAACTTATTTTAATAATATAATTATGTAAACTAATAACTTAAATTAAGATATTAATATATTAGATTATTAAATGTTTTTTTTTATGATGCAAAAGTATCATCTCTTTTTGAAAAGAATGGATGTGGACAATGAGAAATTATCAATGGAAAACCTTTGTTATTTAATGAGTATATTTCCTATCATATATGATACTATGTTTTATTTAAGTTTAACTTGACATTTTATTTCATAAATAAATAAATAAATAAATACTCTTTTTTCGTACAATTTATATCTACCTTTTTTTTTTGTTATGTCCTTACCATACACCTATATATTTAAATTTCATCAGTAGTTTAATTTTTAAAGTTTTACACATTCTAATTTCTTTATTTTAACATTATTTAGTCTGCATTTTATATGTACTATTTTTATTTCTTTTTTTAGTTTTATACACATAATTGTTAATTATTTTAATATATACAGACTAAACTAAACTTATACATAAGTGTACAAAATATTAAAATATAAATAGATTTTTTAATGAATAAAAATTTAAATCTAAAACTTATTCAATATATAAGTTAAAACAGTAACAAAACGTTATACTTAATAAAAGTCAAATGAGTGTTTACATTAATTGCTATTTATTTAGAGAAAGAAAACGAACAAAATATCTAAATATAATACTTTCTCACTGGAAAGTTATAATTATTCTTGAAATTTGTAATCTTTTGAACTGTACTCTTGTTTGTATTTGCTAAAACATTAAATTTTACAACCTGTTACTGACAAATAATTAAATGAAACATTTTAATCTTTAAATAGGCTGGTTTTATAATAAATGCACACCAAGTCTAAAACAGCTATAATTTTGAAACACAGATAGAGATAGAGTGCTATGTAAAACTAACTCTATCTCACTTTCACCCGTCCAACTTAAATGTTTATTTATTAGTTTTAATAGTTAGGAAAAAAACATAAATATAATATAAAGTTTGATTCGATGTAATAAAAAACAAAGTAATGTAACTAGATGAATAAATGTATATAATTTTTTTGATTTTAAATAATATAACATCTTTTAGTTACAATTTATAAAATATTAAATAACATGCTATTGTTGAACACAGACCAAAGTACAAAAACGTATGTACCAGAAAAATTTGTGTTATTGAATTAAAAAACGTAGGTTGACTTGAAAGCCTCCTACAGTAGTTATTATTAGAATCACACCCAGATTTATATGCTAAAATCATGGGTGGTTAATTGAAATTGAAAGAGAATTGAATCTAGTTTAACATATTAGGAAGCCTTAAGGAATTGATCCAACTTCAAAGATTTGTTAGATAATATTTGTAACGAATATGTGACTTGCAATAATTCAGTCTAATTACGAATGTATTTCCACATCTTTTTGTAGAAGATGCCTAGTTCAGGGGTACCTTTCAAGTACCTTAATATACGTTGCGTTTTGCAGCAAGCCAATGAGATTTCGTAGGATAAGACATAAATTTGCTAATCAAACTTATTCCATAAATAATATCTGGACGAGTTGCAGTCAAGTATATAAGCTCCCAACTATTTACCTAAACATGGTTGAATAAACTTAGTCCCAACATCCTCTTTTGACAGTTTGGTGCCTGCGGCATTAGGATTTTTCACTACATTGCTATTCTCCATATCAAACCTAGCTAGAATCTCACAAGTATATTTTCTTTGACAAATCAAAATTCTTTGTGAATTTTGCACAACTTCTATTCCAAAAAACAATACCTCATCATTCCTAAATCAGACATCTCAAATTTTGACATCACTAACCTTTTAAATTCATTACACATGTTCCAATCATTTCCCGTATATATCAAGTCATCAACATAAAGGCTTATAATTAAATTTTTATTTCACTCATTTGATTTTGTAAATAGAGTATGTTCACATATGCATCTTTCAAAACCTTTACGAGAGAAATAATTCTCTATCTTGTTGTACCATGCTTTTGGTGCCTATTTAAGGTAATACAATGTTTTTCTTAATTTGAAAACTTTGTCTTCTTCCCATTTTTTCACAAAATCACTAGGTTGTTGTACATAAATATCTTCCTTGAGTTCACCATCAAAGAAGACACTCTTTACATCTAATTGAAAAATGTTCCAACTATAATGAGCTGACATAACAAGTATGATACGAATGGTGTCAAGCCTAGCAACCAAGGCAAACACCTTTGTATAATCAATCCATATCCTTGAGCATAGCCTTTCGCCACTAATCTTGCTTTAAATTTGTCTATTTCACCATTCTCTTTGAGCTTGGTCTTGAAAATTCATTTAACTCTTGTGGGCTTCACTCCATTTGGTGCATCAACCAATTCCCAAGTCTTATTTTTCTTGATTGACTCCATCATCGCATTTCTCCATTTCAAACTCTTATCAGCTTCTTCAAATGATAGTGGATCATTCTCGATTACCATCACCATAGCATTTTAAGTCATCTTCATCGGACAAGCCTTTACCACTTTCGTAATTGCCATCCAACCGGTTCTCTCCTATTTCATTTTACCCTCCTCAAATTGGATTTTCATGATCATGATTATGTGGTTCAGAATGTGTACCAGACCTCGTGGAATCATCAATATCATTATTTTGTTCTTCCTTCTCCCCAATTTCACTCTCGACCTCCACATCTTCTTCCCAATTTAAAACATTTTGCTTGCATTCTTCTTCATTCTCCTTCCATTTCCAATTCTTTTGTTCTTCAAAAATAACATCTTTATTGATGAGAATCTTTTTGGATATAGGATCAAACAAGCCATAGGCTTTAGATTCCTCACTTACTCCCATAAGGACACACTTATTGCTTTTGTTATCTATTTTTAATTTATGTTGATCACGTATGTGAACATGAGTTATTCATCCAAAAATTCAAAAATATTCCATTGTGGGTTTAACTCCACTCCAAGCTTCTTTTGGAGTTTTATCTGACACAGCTACCGTAAGGACACCTCTTGAGAACATCTACACATAATTTAGCAGCTTTTGCCCAAAATATCTTTGGAACTTGTTTCTCAATCAACATGGACGATATCATATTCACTATTGTTCCATTCTTCCTTTCAATCACTCCATTCTGTTGAAGAGTATAAGTTGTTGTCAATTGTCACCTTATGCCTTGATCCTTGCAAAATTTCCCAAATTCATTTGAGGTAAATTCACCATCTTTATCTGTCCTTAAGCAAGTAATGCATACATTAGCTTCCTTTTCAACATAAACTTTGAAACTTTTAAAATGAAGAATGTCTTTGACTTTTCATGTGAGAAGTAAATCCAAGTTTTACGAGATTGAGGTGGGTTTGATAAGCCCACATAATTTTGTATGAACAAGTTGAAACTTGTTCGATGCTCTCCATGCACTTTTTTGGGATAGATTTTCGATGTTGCTTTCCTTCTAAGTAATGTGTGCATAGATCCTTCGGAGTTGCAATTGAGGGTAACTCATTAACCATCTATTTCGAGAAGAGTGTCTTCAGGACATTATAATGTAGATGACCAAATCAGTAGTGCCACAAATGAGATTCATTCTCTGACTCCACCTGAAAACATGTAGGATTTTTTGGCATCATAGTAGCTGCCATAGAGAACATCTTATTTCCAATCATTTTGTAACATTCCTAAGGAATATTACTTTTAAAATACTATAAGAGAATTAAAAGAAAATAAAATAAGACGCAATAATATTGATAATACCTCATTTATAATCACATGTTCCCAAAATACGGGGAAATAAAAATCGCAACGTTGCATACAATATAAATGTCATAATCCAAATTTATTACAACTATAAAAGCTAAAATAGCTAATGTCCAAAAACATGAAAAATATCATAAAACTCAAAGTCTTCAAATGCCCATATAATCCTGCTCTCCAAACTCAAGCGTCTCCTGGCTCACCTGTCAAATCATCTGCTCCCGGATAATAAATTATTCGATCATCGCCACACACAAACAAATAGGGTGAGCTATGCATATATAAATATAAAATAAATATGACACCCATCCCAAGAAGTAAATTTACTGATATGTGTTAAATGCAAATTATCCACCCCTGATCTCATATTCCTTCATGAGTCATATGCATGAAACTAGGTCTTGGGACTTTACTGTGCTCCCACGAAACTATCCCTTTCGTGGTCCAACCCTACGAGCCAATCCTGCTCATAGTCCAACCCCACAGACTCCTCATCTGTAGTAAAACATCCAAGCCTTCCTAGCTTGGACCCTGGCACACACGCAATCACCATACTATGGACTCCTCGCCTAATAGCAGCCAACGGGAATAAAATTATTCCTTGCCCATCGTGCGTCTGACCCATGTAATCACCATACTAAGGACTCCTCGCCCAATAGTAGTCGACGGGAACTAACCAGTTCCATGCCCATCATGCGTCCCACCACCAAACACATCCCAGACCCCTATTGGACTTAGTCCGTCAAGCCCAAGCATAAAAGTGAGTGAACTTAGTCCTTCAAGTCCACTAATCCATGCATAAACAATTCCACAACAACCAAAATCGCCTGGCGCCACCTAGACTCCGCTAGGCGGAAACTGGAAGTCAACCGCCCGGAGGCCACACCCTTGCCGCCAGGCGCCAACGGCCAAACAGGAGCCACGCTGCTCCGTCACCGCCTGGCGGACACAACGCTGCGGCCAGGCGCCTCCTGCAGACAGTGGCCATTGCCACTGATTTAGACCCTACCGCCTGACGGCTCACCCCACGCCGCCAGGTGCCATACCAGTAGCACAATGCTACTGGTTTTTTGGCACTATTCACGTGTCTTAAGAGGTTCCAAACTTGAAATTCGTCTTTCGCACATCAATCATAGTAATTAAGGCATAACACCACAACTAAACACAACAATTACAATTAGTTCATGCCCAAATTAAATATTAACATGTCCTAACATGCTTTACTTTATTCACTAATGAAACAATTCAAGAGATGGTCCATATCGTACCCTCCCCTTGCAACAACACAATTAAACAATGTACAATACTCTATCAAACTCCAGTTACACACCCAAATCCTGCCAAATCAATTTAAGCATACACACATACTCTTCATCCATACTTGCATTAAACTTGCCCCATATCCACAACATACCCCGAGCCTCATACACATACAATTTAATTTTCATATAATTCAGGTCACTAAGTTTACAACCATGAGTGCACCAATACTGAAGTAATGAGACCATCACTGCAGTAACCATTAGTTATGAATTATCTAATCCATCCAACTCACACACATAATTTTCATAATTATCACCAAATGACATACACCCTAAAACATAGTTTATTGCACACCACAACACTTTCTACAGGTTCCCCAATTAAACCACTCCCATAAAGGGAATCCACACAAAACAAAATTTTCTTTTGAGCTGATGGGTCGCCTGGCGGCAGCCTTAGTGCCGCCAGGCGGTGCGTGAAAAACTAGGTTCTACCCAGGTTCCTCCTGCACCCAGCATAACTTCTCCAACCACCCAATACCATCTTTACCTTAATACTGACACAATTTCTCATGCACATCACATCCAAGGGTTCATAACATATTCATATTAACATCAATCACACGCAATCAATGCACCTCTCATAACATTAGCTATGTCATTCATCCCCGATCCCAACATAAACCCTACAATCCCAAATTCATACAATCTTGTTCCACTTTGGCAATTACAAATAACAATTCACAGTACCAAAGATTTTCATATCAGAATAATCACTTCCCAGCATCCCCACATCACGAAAACATCAACATTCGCGAGAACTGTGCAAGCCAGTTTCCGTCGCCTGGCAGGCAACACTTAGCCGCCAGGCGATTTCTGGAAATTTCCAGAAATCCGACAGAACTCAACGCAAACACTAAAATGCACATTCCAATCAGGGATGGCAACGGGGCGGGCGGGGACGGGTTTCGCTATCACATACCCATCCCCGCATAAAAAATTCATCCTCATCCCCATACCCATACCCAAACCCAACGAGTATCAAACTTTTGTCCCATCCCCATCCCCACCGGGTAACGGGTATAATCTCGTACTCATACCCGTACCCGTATTCTAACTATTTCAATATTAATTTTTATAAAAGAAAAAAAATAATGGTAAAGAAAACATAATATTATCAAATATTCAATATTAGGAGGATGATTGTTTCTTCCATATCAAATACTTTGAAATAAATTATAATTGTATACATTTTATATTAGAATACCGAATAAAATTTCATGAGAACCAAAATATTTATTAAATTTGCAAACTACAACATTGATGAAACTTAGTTGATAAAATTAAAAAATATTTCAAAAAAATATAAAAGGAAAACAAATATTCAAATTAAAATATATTTTAAATGTTTGTTTACTTCAATTTTTTAAATTCTAATGAAT
>Ga0214544_1003235_pt1 | contig 33910 bp, 18 predicted proteins | sample CNSS3metaG_FD_160074 | JGI IMG/M metagenome (GOLD analysis project Ga0214544, IMG submission 160074) | Root nodule microbial communities from cowpea collected in UCLA plant growth center, Los Angeles, California, USA - CNSS3 | ecosystem: Host-associated > Plants > Roots > Nodule | place: USA...
TACATTTCTTACTCCTACTTATAGAAAACAATCCAAAGCAACACAACAACAACATTAATAGTGTCCAATAATATTCCTTCATCATGTTTTTTTTAGCAAATCTCTTTCTTATTTAAAAGATGAAGCAAACAAACTGAATCCTCTCTTTTGATCTTGGTTTCATTCCTCATCAAATCACTTCTCCTCCTTTTATAGAAATCTTAGATCTTCTTTTAACACAAGGTGGTGGTGGAATCTCTTCACCAAGTTTAGATTAGACACAAATAAAATATATAACATCACCTTATTTTCCAACTCTCACCACCACATGACTACAATTCTTTCTGCAGATTACAACGTTGGAAGAGGAATAGGAGAACTCGGAGTGGCACTTCTATTTAAATTTTCAAATTTAATACTCTGTTGTTCAGCATCACCAGCCTTTTCCCCTTGTCCAGTTTTTGTGAATGTCTCAACCTGCTCATGTTTAGAATGCTAAAACACAATACAATACCAAAATGATAGAGTATCTAAACTTGTCTAGAGTTTCTCAAAATCTTGTCTTGAGTTTGATAAACTCGTCTAACCTCACAAACTATTAGAGAAAATAAACTTCAATTTTAACATGGTACTAAGAAAATGATAAAACTTTATTTTGTCATCTACATGATGTGGTTCAATAAAAGGGTTGATAGGGCACATTTAATAAAGTTACTCACAATAGCCTATTATTCCTCATTAAGTTACTATGACTCCCACATATTCATAAACATGCTTCCTGATATATTGTTAACAGAGAACTAAAACTCTAATTTCTCCTACTTTTTGTATTGTTACTATTGAAACATTTTGAGACATGCATCATGGGATTCCCCTAACAAGTTTAAAAGGTTGCTAGACTTAAATTGGAAATCTGCAAGGTTCATAGAATGAATTTCATTAACCAACATTTATAAAAATTACTTTGCTTCTCAATGAAAATGCAATGACATGATTAAGACTTTAGTGAACTTAATTTAAATCACATGAGGAATGAACACATACTAGTAGCATAATGAGATGAGGTATTCAAACTTACAAGTAATTGAATCCACTTTATGTTTCTAAAATCTCGTCAGAGCCAATCTGCATTCTTTCCTTCATGTATATGGTCAATTTCTTGACGCAAAATACTGCAAAGTAGCATGTGAAACACTATAAATTATAGAAAGCATTGAAATAATAGAGTAATGAAGAGAAGGTGAAATTACTGATATGAAAGAACATAATTATGAGATGAATTATAATTTATTGGACAAATGAATTATAAGACTAATGAAAAAACTTCGAGCTTCAAATAAAAAAAATGAGAAATCCACTCATGATGTGTTAAGATAATCCGCCTTGGAGAAGTTCAAGAACTATTGGCTTAGAGAATGATCTTTGGTGTCACCTCTCTCCTTGTCACTCGTAGTATCAATTGGTACTGCATAAACCAAAACAAGGGAAGAAGCATGTATGAGGTGGTGAAGAAGCAAGAGTTTTGGTTCACTTCAGTTATCACAATTCTGATCATCATTCCTTGGCTGAGTGTTACTAAGGTGGAAGTTTATGTAACAGCTCCATCGAGCCACGCATCAAGCATGAGGTTTGAAGGGGGTGTGAAAGCAGGTTTACTAGGGAGAGTGAGTCCTTCACCCTTGTCAGAATGGCGTGCCTTTGGGATCATATATGATGGAAAGAAAGAGCACATGATGTTTCACAGTTGCATCTGCAGATGCTGCTATTTCAGTGGCATCATCTAACTCCGCTTTTGCACATTGCACTTTTGGACATCCAGGAGCATAGCTCATAGTTACTCCTTCATGATTCCTTCATGATGCATCGTTTTCCTAAATGCATCAACCATGCCAGTATACTCCATTATGTTCTTCCCCTCACCAGCAACTACTAGTGCAACATCTTTCCATCCCACCATTTGCATTCTACGGCGAATGACATCAAGGGGGTAAGCCACACTTAACTTAGAGTCTTGAGCTATTCCAACTGACTTTCTTTTACTTTTTTCTCCCATAACACAACCACCAGGTGGTGCACCTACACAGCCTCCCACCTGCTGGAGCTCACATCTGTTTCATGCACACATCACGTAAACTCTCTCATCCATTCAAACCTCACACTTTCTAACTCACGTAACACAACCACACTCTCATGCATTCCTTTATTTTCTTTCTTTTCTCATTGCATATCACACATTCTTCTATTCACTCACCACTCACGCTAACCTCTCACTCCCTCATTCTCACAAATCTTGCTGTTGTCACAAATGTGCATGCAATAATTTTAGAGTTAACCTCAACTCAATTTACACCTATGATACTACAGGGGATGAGAGGTCAAAGATGCCACTGAGCCTAAAAATTACAGATTGACAACAAAGTCCATTTGGTCTGGGGAATGGGCTTGATGACAAGAATGATGACATCGAGCTTATGGAGTCTTCATCATACCCATCAGCTAGTAATGTCTCACACAGTTATTCCTCAAACAGTTTAGGGGAGATGCAGTTTGAGAGTAGCAACATGGGTGCCTTCTGGTCCTCCTACAAGAGTCAGATGCATCTGCAGAGTAGGCTATCGCAGTCTCAAGAAGACCTCAATTCCTCATTGGTTGAAGTTCATCTGGTCAAGAGTTAGGAAATCAACTTCTGAAAACATTGGTATGATTTCGAAAATTACATCCTTTTAAAATGTCATTGTTTCCTTTGAGTTTTGCTTTATCAAATTTTCCCAGGGATTCTTCTCTGTAACATACTAACATCTGTAAGTAAATACATATTTTTTGTTGAATATTCTTTCTGTATTTAATCAAGATTTTCACACATTTCCCCCCAATTTGTAAATTTTAGGTTGCCTTGTTTTTAATCAAGATCATCCCATGGAAAAATATTATAAACACATACGCACACATTCAATTGTTCTAATAGCTTTAGGTTAGGTCAAGTAGCAAACCTGAAAATCAACTTCGAACATGTAAAGCAGTTTGGAGCAACACAAACTATGAACACAGAGTCTGCTGCAAACAAACCAGAACCACTAAAACCTGCAATCGCACAACGTAGAATAAATTTTGATGAAAGAGGGAAAGTGAAAAATTAACATGAAAGTGAAAAAAAATTGAAAGCCATTACCAGATTTGCGATCGATTGATGAAGATTCAAAAAGAGAAATGAAAGCAAACGAAATTGGAAGCTCAGATTGAGCGATTGAGAAAATGAGAAATTTGAAGCAAACAAAAGCTTTTTTAATGAGATTGAGAGTGGGCAAACAAACTTTTTTTTACCTGAGAATGAGAGATGCCAATGAAGGAAAGATGAAGTCGAGAATGAAGACTGTGTTAGGTTACCAGTAAGAGAGCAATAAAAGACAATGTTCTATAAGTGAGAAAAGAGGATTAGTAAAAAAGTGAAAAATGAAATTTACACGCGGTTCATTTAAAAAAATCTCTAGCACGTAGCAAGGGTTTAAAAAACCTCCACTAGTGTATGGATTACCTGAGGTTATTATAACCTCTTCTAATAAACCCCTCTTATAATTCAGAATTTTTGTAGTGTTGTTAGCCATTTATTAATAGGAAAATGATTGTTTGACAAAGAAAATTTGACAAACTTTTGACAAACTGACGTGGCTTTAATTAATTGAATTTTTTAAGTGAAAAAATATTGCACTGCACATTTGAGACAGAAATGTGAAGGAAAGTATTTGTATTGGTTCACAAAACAGAGGAAGCTCCTACAAGCTCTCGCGCCTAATTCAAAATTCCGTTGCTTTACCAAAACCCCTTTGCTGCTTTACTAAAACCCATTCTCGGTGCAGATCGAAATTCTTCAATCCCACCTGCACGAAAGCCTTTCGTCCCGATGGTGGTTCACGAAATTGTAGTAGAACGTTCTCGACGGTGGTTGATGGAAAACCCTTTGTCATTCGTTGGAAGTGGAAAGCATGGAATTGACAGGTTAGGTTTTTCGATTGGAAATCAATTTGGGGTGTAGGGTTTCGATTGGAAACCATAGCTTTTTGGATTCAAATGCACTTTTGGGGTTTAGGTTTTGATTGGAAACTGACGTGGTCCTTGTGATATGTGTCACAGCATCGTACCATTGCTGGAGCTAGGTCGGAAATTGAAGGTGTGGTGTCACCAAGATATGGCAAGCACATAAAGTTTCAAAATAATTTGCTTAGACTAAGGCTGCAACTTTAAATGGCTATCACTAACTACTAAAATGGCAAACACAATAAAGGGTTTTGCACAACAAGTTTTCACGGAAAGGTGACAACTTCATTTACATTTCCTTTTCACCAATCTTTCTTATTAAAAACCACTACAACTTTTTTGGTGTCACCAAGATATGGCAAGCACATAAAGTTCCAAAATAATTATCTTAGACTAAGGCTGCCACTTTAAATGGCTATCACTAACTACTTAAATGGCAAACGCCGTAAAGGATTTTGCACAACAAGTTTTCACGAATTGGTTGCAACTTCATTTGCATTTCCTTTTCACCAATCTTTCTTATTAAAAAATCACTACAACTATTTTGGTGTCACCAAGATATGGCAAGCACATAAAGTTCCAAAATAATTTGCTTAGACTAAGGGTGCAACTTTAAATGGCTATCACTAACTACTTGAATGGCAAACGCCGTAAAGGATTTTGCACAACAAGTTTTCACAGACAGGTTGCAACTTCATTTGCATTTCCTTTTCACCAATCTTTCTTATTAAAAAACTCTCTACAACTTTTTTGGTGTCACCAAGATATGACAAACATATAAAATTCCAAAATAATTTGATTAGACTAAGGTTGCAGCTTTAAATGGCTATCACTAACTACTTAAATGACAAACACAGTAAATGGATTTGCACAACAAGTTTTCACTCACAGGTGGCAACTTCATTTGTATTTACTTTTCACTAATCTTTCTTATTAAAAAATCACTACAACTTTTTTGGTGTCACCAATATATGGCAAGCACATAAAGTTCCAAAATAATTTGCTTAGACTAAGGTTGCAGCTTTAAATGACAATCACTAACTACTTAAATGACAAACGCAGTAAAGAGTTTTGCACAACAAGTTTGCACGAACAGGTGACAACTTCATTTGCATTTTCTTTTCAGCAATCTTTCTTATTAAAAAAATCACTACAACTTTTTTGGTGTTACCAAGATATGGTAAGCACATAAAGTTCCAAAATAATTTGCTTAGACTAAGGTTGCAGCTTTAAATGGCAATCACTAACTACTTAAATGGCAAACACAGTAAAGGGTTTTGCACAACCAATTTTCACGGACAGGTGGAAACTTCATTTGCATTTTCTTTTCACCAATCTTTCTTATTAAAAAATCAGTACAACTTTTTTGTGTAAAGATATGGCAAGCACATAAAGTTCCAAAATAATTTGCTTAGACTAAGGCTGCAACTTTAAATGGCAATCACTAACTACTTAAATGGCAAACACAGTCAGGGATTTTGCCAAACTTGTTTCCATGTATAGGTGCCCATTTAAATTGGAACTAAATTTAACCAGGGCTACATGCCGAACTTTCTTATAAAAAAATTAGTGCATAATTTGTGTCCCTGGATATGTCATCTACACATTTTGCGAAAATAATTTGAAATATTTGTTGGAGATTTCAGTGGTAGACATTGACAACTTAAATGGCAAATGTAGTAAGTGTTTTTGGACAAATACAGTTGTACATATTTGTGACACATCAAACCTGATAAATGACACTAATTTATTAAACACAAAGTAACTGTTTTATACATAGTAAGTACTTCAACATAATATTGTAGCAAAAGGTCTAACTGATGTCTCATAACAAAGTTTTGCGATGTCATAATAACATAAATACATAAACTATTTTCTCTCCAGAAATTTCAGAAAAACAAGTACACACATCTATTTACGAAACTTTCGTCTACGATATGTGGCAAATGAAGTTCGAATTCGTGCAGTCTTCAAACGTAATCGTGGTCGATGCTTCATTCAATCATTCATATTGCTTTCTTCACATTCATTTGTGTCTTCATTATCAAACTCTGTTGCTTTTTCAACTTCCTCATCATGATCCAGATCTTTAACATGAGTTGAGAATAAAAAGAAACATGGTGACAGTGTAAAGATATAATAAGAATTGTAACCAAATGAAAATGAAAAGATGAAGAATATGAGAAATGGAAAATACATCACTTAAACAAGGACCAAAGTATTAAACACCAAACTGTAACTATTTATGTGGCAAATGCATTGCAACTTTTAGCATACAAATAATATAAAGCTTCCAATTAATACAATTCATTCAACAAGTGTGTAAGACTCCCATCCAATCATACTTTCATCAAACACCACAACACAACAAACCATTTCAAAACAAATAGGGGATTCAAAAATTAAATCGTAAAGAATACAACTCAAAATAAACTTCACTCAATCAATTTTTGGCAATTACGAAATTTTTCCCAAACGCTCAAACAGAAATTCCCATAAAGGGTTTTCATTTTTAAAACAACCCATGCTGCAATGGTATCCGATCAAAACCCTAAACCTTAAAAATGCATTCGAATCCAAAAAGCTATGGTTTCCAATCGAAACCCTAAATCCCAAATTGATTTCCAATCGAAAAACCTAACCCGCAAATTCAATGCTTTCCACTTCCAACGAACAACGAAAGGTTTTTCGTCAACCACCGTTAGGAACGTTCTACTGCAATTTCGTGAACCATCATCAGGACGAAAGACTTTCGTGCAGGTGGGATTGAAGAATTTCGATCTGCACCGAGAATGGGGTTTTGGTAAAGCAGCGGAGGGGTTTTGGTAAAGCAGCGAAATTTTGAATCAGACACGGGAGCTTCTTCTATTTCGTGAACCAATCAAAATGCTTTCCTTCATATTTCTCTCTCACACGTGCAGTACAATATTTTTTCACTTAAAAAATTTAATTAATTAAAGTAACCTCAGTTTATTAAAAGTTTATAAAATTTTCTTTGTCAAAAGAATCATTTTCCTTATTAATAACATCCTTTCTTGCCGAATCCTACATGTCATCTTAGATAGAGAATACCTACAAAAACAAGTGCAACTTTATATTTCATTCCCAAACTACAACCAACTATATTGTATATAAATATTAATTTGCCAATAACTTTCAACTCAAATATATCACTGCAATCACGACCTACATTCATTATCCTGTGCACTATAAGATAAAACATACTCCGCCTCAATATCATCTATACCTAGACACATGTCAACCTCATTTAATATTCTCATGTAAAAAGTCTTCATCCATATATTAACTCTACGAAAATAAAATTTAGGTGCCAAAAAAAATCCCAAAATCAACAATTTTTCCAGTCTAATTGGAAACAAGTATTCCAAAATGTCAATCCAAAATATACATTTTATCATTTTAAAATTTAGATTAAATATGCTTTTAATTTTTAAATTTATACGTAAAATTCAAATTCGTCATTATTCAAAACTTTAATATATTTTAATATCTTAACTTTAAAAATAAATAAACATATAAGGTAACTGAATTAAAAAAATTATCTAATTATTTTTAAAATTTGAGAACTAAATTTTATTAAAATTTCAAACATAAAAAAATTATAATTTCACATTAAAATTTAGGAATAAACATAAAATTACTCTTCTGAAATATCCTCTTTAGAAGATAAAATTTCTATTACAGAATACACTTTCAAGACTAGGCTTTGAATATTGTTTTCCCTGGAAAGCTTCCAGATTTATCATTCTAGAACACTTATACATTCCATAATTGCTAGAACATATACATTCTGAAGTTTAAAGACACAACTTCTGGATACAACAATTTCAAAGCCAATTCTTATTGCTAAAACACATTTCGGAGTCCATGTTCTGAAAGCTTATTCCCAGACTCTGGAATTTGGTGATCCATTTTGCACCATTATAAATGACAACAAACCCTTTCACACCCTCTTCACATACTCTGAGCTTAACTACTTCAAAACACCACCACACTGCTTCTTCTACTTTGAACCTTCAAGGAGGAAAACATGAGCCAAATAACACTATGGCAAAGGAGAGAACGTTTGAAACAAAATCCAAAGCGTCAAAAGGGTATTTCAAAATAATGGGGTGGAAGTAGCAAATAAATGGGTGTAGGAAGCAAAAGCTTAAAAATAAATGAAATCCAACCTTTTATGATTTGAGTTTTGTTTCTTCCTTTTTGCACCCCAATAATTGCTTCCTAATCGTTTCAATTTTTAACAAAGACTAAAAAAACATTAGACAACCAACTAGACATTTTTGGACAAATAAAGAAACAAAAAAAATCATTAAACCAAATATTTATTAAGATATTTTTTATTTATTTCTCATTGTCTTTCTAAGTTTTTACAAATTGTATTCATCTCTTATTCTCATATGTTTTCTTTTTCGTTTTTGAAGAAAAAATAAATTAGACACACTCATTTTTTTTTTTATTTCTCATTTGTTTTTTTTTTCTTGAAAAAAAAGGTAATTCTCTATCGTCTTACCTGATAATAAAATATTAGTTTAAGAGTTATTAACATGATTTTTTTATCTTACAAGCCTTTTGCAAATTCATTTTTTATGAATATAAGATAAAATTTGTATTTTAATATTTTGAAAAAAAAATATTTATATAGATGGAAAATAAAATAATAGATTTATTTATTTTTAAATGATTAAAAGAAAGCTATTCGTGAAGATAAAAACAGATACATTCCACTTCTTCATATATTAAAATATTATACTAATAATCTAATCTAATGATCCAATTGTTTAGTTTAAAGAATTATTTTTTGAAACATTACACTAATAATCTAATTTAATGATAAAAAAATTATATTATTTAGCCCCTCCAAAATTTTTGGTCATATATATATATATTGTATATTATTCTGGATAACTTATTCAAAAATATATTTGAAAATGTTTTGAAAATTCTATTCCGAAAAAAGGATTTCAAATTCTCATTCCAAATATTCTATTTTGGAATTCTTGTTTCAAAAATCTTATTCTAAAATTTCAAAAAACTTGTCCCGGAAAATTTTCCATTTATGTAATCCGTATGTCACTATTCTGAGAATAAAATAGTAATTTTGAAATTTTGATGAAATGCGCAAAAACATTGTGGAGGTGTAGAAAGTAAAATCCTTTACTTATACTCTTCCAGGCCCAAAAATGAGAACATAGTAATCTAAACTCACGCTCCCTATAGCATTTATATTTAATTATATTTTTGTTTCTATATTTTTAAAAAGTCACAATTTTGATTTCTTAATTTTGTTAAGGCCATTTTGATATTTACATTTTTAAAAAAAATTTAATGCTGGCCAGTGAACTTTCTATGCAATTTTGATCTCCATATTTTACTAAATTTATGATTACGATTTTTAAATTTTTTAAAATAATTTTATTTTTAATTTTTAATTATCCTAAACTGCTAAATTTTCAGTTTAAAAAACGTTCAGTATTATACTTAATGTGTTTAGTGTGATAACTTAAAGACTAAATTGATTTCATCCAAATGTATAATCCAAGAAGGGGGAATATTTGAATGAATTATACATTTGCTTAAAAGTTAAAAGTAAGAAAACATTCATTTAATTAGCATAAAAATTATTTTTTCAGTTTCATAACGAAGTTTTTGAAATTAAAAATCAAAGAAAACTGTATAAATTAAAAAAAATAAGGAATTCAAATTACAAAAAAATACCAAGAAGAAAAATTTTGTAAAATATAGAGACTGAAATTGCGAGGAAGGGGAATTAGGAACCAAATAATTGAATTCTCTCGGTTGTTCTGCAACTAAACCTAATTCTTACTACAATTTCTAGGCTTTTACTTCTTGCATCTCTACAATTGTTTTAAACACTCCTTTAAATTTTCAAAATAATTATTTTATTTTTCATAAAATGACTTTTAAATTGCATATTTCGTAAAATTTTGGAAATAAACTTTTCGGAATTTCTAGAACAAGTTTTCTAAAACAAAATTTTTGAAACAGAATTTCGAAACAAAATTTTTGGAATATGCTTTCTTTATAGTGTTCTTCCTCTTTCTTTTTCTCATAGAACAGCGATGATAATAGAAGCATTAGTATCGCAGCAACAACAACACTAATAACAATAATTGTAGGGTATATAGTGTAACAATGAAGGATATTTGAATTTTTTTTATTATTATTATAAGGATACAGTTACTAATTATAGAAGTGCACGAAGCAATGACCTTTGTTGTTTTGCTTCATTCTAAAATATTCATTTCACAACTGAAAATAATAATATTTTAATTATATTTATTTTATTCTTTATCTTAAAATTCTTAATATAATAAATATATTATTAAAGAGGGTTATCAAGTGGGTGTTTTTGTTTTTAGTATATTATTTTGTTATCAACTGTGAATGTATTATTTTCTAAAACATATCCATATCAAATACTCAAATCAAATAAACAAAAGAGACAAAGGAGAGAGATTGGATTGGATTGTCTACTAAGAAACACTTATTCAAGGTTCAAACGCTTGATCCTTATTGACTTTAGACTGTGGTGGGGTTACCCAAAAAAAATGTGCCAATTTTAATGAAATAATGGTTCATCTAATTATGAAAAAAAATCAATGTAACGATTATTGAACTTATTATAATTATGAAATGTATTGAACTAATTAAAATTATGAAATAATGGTTCATCTAATTATTGAACTAATTAAAATTATGAAAAATGTTAATCAGTGTCCTAATAGTTTAAGGTATAATTAATGATCATCGATTCTATTATATTTATAAAGAAATTTAGAATAATTAATCATACTTTCAGGAGACTAGTTAAGGTACAATTATATTTTTACGTTGAAAATTAAAATAATTAATTTTATTAATTAAAATAATATAAATTTATATAATATTTCAACACAAAATAAATACTTTGAAATTTTTAAAACCTCTACTAAAATACAAGAAAAATATCTCTCTAATACTTAAAGAATCTCTCATTTGAAAGGTACAGAGTTTCATGTGAACAAATTTTTCCTTTCTTTATAAATTTTTTTTGTCACTCCTTCAAATTATTTTTTTACGTTTAATTATATTTTAATTTTTAACAATATTAAAATATAATTATTTTATTATTTAATTACTTTTTAACTTTTTACATAGTTGTGCATCAAATGAATTATTAATTAGAGTTGTGTATCACTTATGAATATTTTTGTCCTTTAAATGAAGTGAAATGGCATTTATGATGATTAGGTCAAGATTTATTTAAGATTACAATTAACTATGCACTCTTGTAAAATTTAAAGTATCTTAATTATCCTTAACCAGTACCATAGCATGATCCATTAAAATAATATAAATTTATAAGTTTTATACAACTCTAATTGATTCAATAAATTATAATATCAATAATCATTAATGCAATATTTTGTTATTTAAAGGACAAAGATGTACATAAATGTTATACAACTGTAATTGATAATTTATTTGATGTACAAACAAAAAGATTAAAAATAATTAAATAATAATTGTTTAACACTTTATTACTTGATAGTTGATAATTGCTTACTTTTTTTTTTCTTGTTTTCTCTGTTAATTTAAGCCTTTTTTAATTTTTAGCAACATTAAAATAAAAGAGAAATAGTAACATTAACTTTTATTATTTTTTTTGTGTGCATGAAATAAATTATCAATTACATCTGCATAACACTTATGGATGTTTTTGTCCTCTAAATGAAGTAAAAGTCCATTAATTATTATTGAGATCAAAATTCATTTAATGTCACGGTTAACTATGAAATTTTGCAAAATTTAATGTTTATTAGTTATTCACAGGGCACCTTGATAGGAGAATGTTAATTAGTGCCCTTAGGTTAATGAATAATTAATGCACATTGATTTCATCATTTTTACATCGAAAGTTGGAATAATTAACTCCATTAATTAGAATAATATAAATCATATAGTAGGTTTTATAAAGACAAACATATCATTTTAAATTTTTAAGCAATATATCTATGATACAAAATAAACATTTTGAAATTTGTAAGGTCTCTACTAAAAAGTATGAAAAAATACAAAATATCTCTTACACATATTGCTAGTTTTATGTATTTATAATTAAGAATTTCGGATATTGAAATATTGTATGTTTGTGTAATATAAGAGATTTTGTTAAGCTAAGAGGAATGTTACAAAAGGTTATCAAATTCAGAGAAAGGATACTCAATGATGTCTCAAATTGATACTTTAATTATTATTTTTTCAACTTGTAAGATGGTTAACACTATTTTTTGTTGATTTTTCTATAAATTCAAACTTTTTTATATTTAATTATATTTTAATTTTTAGCAACATTAAAATATAATTATTTTATTATTTAATTATTTTTTAACTTTGACGGGTGAGCATCAAATAAAATATTAAACACAATTGTACAACATTTATGAGCATTTTTGTCCTTTCAATAAAATAAAATTCCATTAATGGTTAATAGGTCAAATTTCATTTAATATCACAATTAATTATGAATTTTTATAAGATTCAATGCTATTAATTATCCTTAATCAGTGTCCTTAGGACACTAGTTGCATGGTTACCAGGACCCTTATAATAAATTCATCTATTCATCATCTAGGTACAAATATAAAAAAGGGTTCTAACTTGTGAGTCAACTCGACTCATCAGAGGTTCAAGCCTAGTTAGGTTGAGAAAAATTTAATTTTTTCAAAAGTTAGTTGAACTGAACCCGACTCACTTAAGCCACGAGTTAAACGAGTTCTAGTCAAGTTAAAGATAGGTTGATCCACTTAACCCACCAACATTTTTGTACAATTTTTTTAAAATTATTTTGTTATATTTATTTGGTATTTCTAATTATATAGGTTCACAAATTAATATTTTTAAATGCTAGAATGTTTCTCAATAATATTTGAATAATTTGAATGTTTAATTAATTTGTTTTTCATGTTATATACATTGATACTTTAATCGTTAACTATTATTTTTATAATAATATTTCAAGAATTAGATGAACACTTTGATTCCTCTATTATAAAGAATAAATTAAGTCAATTCACTATCATTGTAATGCAATAAACATATAAAATAAATTGCAAAAAAAAAAAATATATTTATAAGTGAGTCAACCCATTAACTGTTAAAAATAGATCTGTCTAATTATCTTAACCACAAGGGGATCTGAATTGATTAATAGGCTTTTATCTGGTTTAAGATGAATCTTGAATAAATCTTTAGGTTTTAAAGCTCAATTAATCAATTTCGCAGTTTTCTGCTGTTGTTTAATTGATTAACAGTTTACCTAATCGATTATCGTGAGCATATTTTCACTTCCTTAGTGCCATACTCACAGCTAATCCATTAGTTAAACAGTTAGCCATTCATGTTTGCACCAGCAAGAGTGTAATGGTCCAATGCAGCTCAAAGCAGGCCTAACATACAACTGATAAAGATAAACTACTAGCCTAATACATGACCTAACTAGACCAAGTCTATGTTCTACTCTAATCCAGCAGACATCATCAAAACCATGCTTCATTCGTAGGTGAATTAACTCCCCCTACCAACATTAACTTGTAATGGATCGGGTTGCAAAATTTGTAGCTCACCAAAAAAGTGAGCCGAGTTGAGTTGGACCTCTTTTAGCTTAACCCATGTGAGCCGAGTTGACTCACTTTGACACCCCTACATCTAGGTTACTTTTCAAGATATTAAAACAAATATTTATTTCTTCTAATTTATTAAGGATAATATTATTGTTAAAGAACCATAATTTCAAAATGCTATCCGAAAATGTTTTTTTTTCTTTCATACATTCATGTTGTTTGATAACTCTTAACTCACGATCTTGTACATGTTTTCTTTTCTTTTCCAACTATTTTCTCATGAAAATCAAAGTCCCTGATCTTGCTCAAAAATGTTCTATATGTTACATACCACCTGATCTAGTATATATTTTAGGTAATCCGTTTAGGGGTTCTAACTAAAATTATATTAATTTATTTATACTTAGAAAAATATAATTTAATAACCTAATTTAAATTCAATTTAATCTTTCAAAATTAAATTACTAATAAATTTTACTCTCAAAATTATGAAAATTGTATTCAGTTTCTAGATTTAATAACAATTTATTTAGATTTATTTTTCGATCCTAAGTTCGCTGAGAAAACATTGTTAGAGTCAATCATTACATGTAAGGTATTGTCCATTTTGAAGTTCAGAGTTTTGTCGTGTTGAAGGAGGAATTGATATTTAAATTATCATTGAACTTGACTCTTAAGCACGATGTAGAACTATTGGATATACCAGAATAAGCCCCTAGTCGAGGATAGAGGGGATGGGGGTTCATCTTCAAGTGGCTGGCTGAGAAAACAAGGATTTGTCTTTGGAACCATCTTTCCATTCTCCTAGAGAACAAAGGTTCATCTTTGGAACTACTTTTCCATTCCCTTGGGAGAACAAGGGTTCGTCTTTGAAACCTTGTGTTTGTCCCCACAAATGGCGTCAATGTTCCGATCTCAAGTCTATTGAGATAACATTGTTAGGATCAATCATCACAATAAATATATTGTCAGGTTTGGATCTTAGAGCTTCGCCATAATTCTATCCTTAAAAGGTGTCTAGTTGATTGGAGAAGAAATAACTATTTAAACAACTATTGACGTCAACTCTTAAGCGATATGTATACCATAACAATTTTAAAATTGAAACCACAATTAAATTCAACTGTTAATACTATACGTTTGGATAAATATTTAAAAAATATATACAATAGAAAATAATAAAATACTTCTTTCTAAAACTTAAATTAATTTATACATAAGTTAGTTATAGAAACTCTTATACAATTATTGTAAAAAAAAAAAATTTAACTTATCCCTAAGTTGATATAGAAAAAAAAAAACTTATTTTTGTTTTTTTTTTTTTTTGAAAATCCATAGGAAAACATCGAGAACCTCTAACTTTGAATAGGGACCTAGACAAGTTCATCCCAAATCTAAACACATAACATTTAAAATTGATCACTCGAACATATAATATTAACAACTAAATTGATCAATTTATAAAGTTAACTAGTAATTTGATTTTGTGATATAAAATATAGACTTTAGGAATAATATTGTTGCTAAAATGTATTTTCAGAAAGGAGTAATTGTTGCATATTATATATTAATGAGAGATGATGTTAATTTTTAATTTCTTGTAATATATAAAAATGTAAACATCACCTTATAAGTCATTTTTTCAAGAGTGACTTAGATTTAAATCTATTTTCAAATTTGATACTAGAATCTATAGTATCAAAGTTTGTTAGGTTTATAGAGTTTAGCCCAATAAGGTTTGTAGAGTCTATCGAAAATCATCCACTATCATACCATCAACAAATATATAACCTCATGCTTAAGATGTACATGTCTCAACGTAACGGGATGTTGGAGATCCATATCAATTACATATTGTTAGAATCGTGCAACAGAATGATTCACGTTTGGACAAAAACCAAGAGGGAGTAAATTGGTTTAATTAATAAAAAATAAGCTTTTAAAATTTTTCCCTTTTAATATCAAAATTCAATTAAAATCTTTCCTTTTTTTTCATAACTACAATAAAATAGAGAGTAGGGAAGAGAAAATTGTACAAGGTATTTATACTGGTTCGGATCAAAAGACCTACGTCCAGTTATTAATCTCTATAAAATGAGATTAACTCAATCACAAAAATAAGTCACAGATAATAAAGTTAAGGGTTTAGAAGACACCTCCCTTGAAATCCATAAGGGATGAACACCTCCTTTGAGTTTCACAAAGGATGAAAACACCTCCTAGCAATAATAGCAACACTCAATCACTTAAGATCCCACTTGATGAAAGTTATTGCTCTACCCACACTAGGTTTTTCAAAGTCTTCCCACAAAAAGTTCTCGAATACACAGACTTCTCTAACTTCTATGTTGCCAAATGAAAACCTACCACTTTATTTATAGAAGCCTATTCAGAAATTAGGTTAAGAATATGAAAATTTAAGTCACAACTACCACATATACTTCATAAGTCATCATCATTATCATCAAAACTCCTTATTAAAGGAAGATGTCCATCTTCTTCTTTTTATCAACACATATAAGCTCAATTTACAATATATAAGTAGGTACAAATCTAACCTTACAAGTTGGTTTTGTGGGGATGCGCTAGACTGAAACCCACCTCCTAAAGGTCGAGCTGAGTCAACCCATGCCATGTGAACCGAGTCAACCCAAGCTCATGTTAGTCGAGTAAGCTTAAACCCAGGTTGAGACGAGTCATTCAAACTCAAGTTGATACGAGTTAGCTTGAATCAACCTAGGTCTAAGTCAGACTGAGTCGTCCAAGGTCCAAGTTAAACTTAGTCTAATCAGGATGAGGTTGGATCAGACCTAAATCGAAGTCCAGTCAGGTCAAGTCAATTTACATCTGTGTTCAACATATACATCGAGTTTAAATTATATTGAGATCATGTTAAAGAGGACAAGATTATTCTTGTATGAGATCTATTAAGTCTATTACACCTTAAATCTATTCTAATTGACAAAAATAGATTTTATCTAAATTTATCTTGAATTAAAAAAAAATTAAATCAAATTGATCTGGTTAAGATGAATATAAATTATAAATCCAACATATTTTATTGGATCTAAATTTGAAATGGCATGAATCTTAAAAATATCGACTCAATAATGGTTGGTGATGTTTGTATGGCAGCAATAACACCATGGAATGTTGAGAACGTGCATGTTGGCAGCAATACCATGTTTAAAGTCACACTCCTTTCCGATTCTCCGCGTACACTTCAATCTTCTGTTTTTTCTTTGGTCCCTCAAATTTCTATTGGCACCGCCACGCCACCGCATGGCGAGGACAATTTGGATACGCGCATGCATCTTCATAGTTGTTTAAATTGGAAATAAAAGGGAAAAAGAATAATTGTATATGTATGTATATTATAATTGGTGGCAAATAAAGGGTAGAGAAAAAGAAAGAAAAGAATAAAATGAAGGAAGGAAAGTAAGAATTGGTTTCAATGTTATGTTTGCTAAAGAAAATAAAAGTGGAAGGAAAAATAAAGAGAGATAAATTAGTGAAAATATAGATTTATTTATAGCCCAATCTTTATTGATCATTATGACTTTTTTTTATATAATTAAGTTTTTATTGATTTAATTATGTGCATGGATTTATTTAAAAGTGTAAAACAACTATACATTCGATAAATATTAAATGATACATAAAGAAAATATATAAAGTATAGATTATAAACATAAAATGTGCAAATAGATTAGACGACATCAATGTTGTACAGATGTTAATATCACAGACGTAATTTTAAATTGTTAGTATGTTCATTCTTTATCAATGTTGACTTGCAAATTCTTAAGTACATAGATTCTAACAAAAAGATTCAACTCTCTAAGAATGACATTCAAATTAATGTTGTCTTTAGTGTGAGGGAGGGTTTTTAGATGAAAAGTTATCCTACTCATAACAACTTGAGTGTTACATAAAAAATATGTGTGAAAAATAGAAAAAAATAAAAATAAAAATACTCGAAGAGATGGTTGAATTGTATTTTAAAAATTTTCGGAGTTTTTTATATGTATTGTATTGAACTGTTTAGTTAGATAATTCATTTATAAAAGTTAAATGATCTAACAGATATTTTTGCAATTTTTAGTTTTAAAGATTCTCCATCTTTGAGTTAGTTTGACAAATATAATATGTAATATGATAGATAAAAATAGAAGAGTTATTTCAATTTTTATTAAACAGAATAGAATTAGAAATTACAATCAAATACTTTTATTCTACTAATATTTTTTACTATCCTCAAATTATTTTTAAAATCTACTTTTAATTTAATCAAATATTTTTTCAACAAGTTACTCTCATTCATTCAAATATTATTTGAGCAAACTAATGGTGACTCAACCCAAGTCTATCTTCTTCAACCCAAGTCTTCTTCTTTTTAAAGTTTGTACGGTGGATCCCTTTTTTTATTTTTTTCTGGAAAATCTTTTTCGTTCTTTGAAAAGTTATTCTCGTTTCTTTTAATTTAACATTTTGTATATATAAATGTTAGAAAAATGCATTGCTCTAGTATATAAGTTATATTGATATGATTGGACAATTAAATTATAATGTTTTATGATTGGACAATTAATAAAACAACATCATTTTTGTTATAGCATAAGAATATCAATTTGATCACTAATTCGTAAGCGAATTGTTGTCGTGTAATAGTAAAGTTTATGCAAAAATAAGCTAATTTTGATTAGTTTAATTTTATTTTTCTTCAAAAAATATTTATTCTAATATTTGATCACTTTTTAATTATTTCACACACTTTATATATAACCTCTATACCAAACTTCTCATAATTTATAAGTAGTACGGGCTAGAACGAAAATTATAATTATTAATCAATTTGGATAGCTTATTAGATAAAATTAGTGAAGAGACTAATAGGAACCAACTATAAATGGCATTAAATTAGTGGACCTGGATTTTCTATGGCACTTCACGTATTTAGTGACGCACTCAAGATTAAATGTCTAATTTTTTTTTCTTTTATCAATTTTATAAAAGTTGAAAATTAAAATTGAATATATATATATATATATATATATATATATATATATATATATATATTAGAATAATATTTCTCATACATTATGTATATTCTACTAATTATTAATTTCTCATACATTATATATACTTTAGCATTTCCATTATGTTGATATTCTAAAACATATCTATCGATTGTTATGCATGGAAAATCTTATTAAAAAAATAATAAAACCAAAGAATACAAAATATGAAATATGAATTATGGAAAAATATCCCACCGCATTTCACTAATTTATTAGTTATTGAAATTATTTGTATGAGGAATTATACTGTATAAATTAAAATTATTAATTATTTTATGACAAATTATAAATGCTAAAATTGTATATAATTTAAACAGGCGCTAAAATTACTTTCCTTATGACCATTGAAAATCCACGTGTTTTGTAACAACTCTAAAAATAGAGTTCATTTATTAATAGTTTCTACCATTTAGAATATTAGGCAAACCTTGTTAAAGACATGTAAGACATATATATACCAATGTGTAGTCGCAGAGTCTATAGTATCAAGTTTTGTAAAAGAAAATAATTTGTTTACATAACTTGGTCTAAAATATAAAGACAAAAATTACACTATGCAAAATGTCTAAATATGTTAAACAACACATCAAAGACTTTCATCCTAACATCTATTCCTGTTCTTACTTGCATGCCTATCTTCTCACACAAATATGGTGCTTATTGTAAAAAGGAAAATACAAGCAAACACACCGAAAAACAAAAAAAAGGTAAGCTAATTATAATTTTTAACATACACATATTATAAATTTACAAAATAAAGTAGTCCTTATTACTTGCAATATAAAACCATGTATTCTTCTCAATAACAAACAAGTCACATACGTGATATAATATTGTAGACTTGATATTCGAATTTATCCATTGACTTGGACACAATAAACCTTACACTTATCATAAAAGTGGATTACTATTAGAGATAGGCTTTGTAAAACAGTTAGCATAATTGTTGTTATTCTCTTTCAATTTTCAGTTTTCTTTTTGATAGAGGAAGTTTTTAGCCCCTTCTCTTTTCTCAGTTTATATAATTGAACTTGATAAGATCCTTATCGAAAAGATGACAATCTTTTTCGAATTTGAATATCTTTTGTAAAGAAAAATTAAAGTAAGAGTAAAGAATGCAAAATAAGACAGAGATGGAATGCGCTACAATCTAGCATATTGATAAACAAAGGAAGATTCGCCAAAAAGAGGTCCCTCTTTGATAAGAACCCAATCAAAAGGGTAGACACCACAATCAAAGATAGATAACTCAAGATGCCACGATCGAGATTGATAAGTATGAAGAAGGTTTGTCACAAAGATTCCTGTCCTTGAAGACCTGGATCATTTACATAATTAAATTTAATTATATAAATTATTCTTCAATTGTATGGCCTTCATGTAGCATGTCCTTTTAATGCTAAAAGTTCATCCTTAAGTTCTTATATATATTCAGGAGATAATCCTTTATCATACTCTCCTTCCTAACACAAAGTTGTCCTCAACTTCGTGTTACCTGAAGATTCTTTCACATTTGTATTGGATAAAGAGATAGTCTTCTATCATACCCTCTTTCCTAAAGTGAAGTTGTCCTCAACTTCGTGTCACCTAAAGATTCATTTTCCTAAGGTTAGGTAGTGTTAGAAGTAGCTCCCTCTTTGTTAAATTTCTCTTTACCTTGAGTTGGACTTGATCATTCATTCATCATTCTCCCTTATTTGGAGAGAATTCGACCCAAATTCTAGAAGACCCTGCACACTGTACACAAACATAATTCAGAAACACAATCCTAAAATTACCAAAAATAGAAATTCTATTAAAAATGTGATTTGGATCCTGAAAAAGTCCAATATCTTATTTTTAAATGTTTTGGAGGTTTGCCTCCAAGGTCAAATACCCATCTGCATAAGTCATCAAACAATTTTAATTTAAAAATGTAATGCTTAGAAATAGTCAAATTATAAGTATGATTTTGATGGCCACCTACATTACAAGGTTTCAAGACCTAGATGATCAAATTCATAATGTCCATGACCTCCTCTCCAATGTCTACAAATGAGACAACCCCAAGATTGAGTAAAAGGGATGACTCATAGGTATACATTGCATGTTGGTGTTGCATTCATGTGTTTTTTCATATGCTTCTAGTTTTTTAGTCTATTGTTTCTCATTTTCAATTGGCTGATTATATGAGTCTTAACTTCAGTTTATCATTTCAATTTTTATTTTTTTATTTCACTCCTTGTATCCACTATCAGTTGCTATAATAGTTTGTTCTGTTGGTTAATGAGTGGAAATTTTATCTTTTCCAAAATAAACAGTGCACTACCTTAATTTGATGAATCCAAAGGGGGAGAAAGAAAGAGTAGAATTGAGTAAAAGTGGATATGTCATGCATTGGGTACTAAACATGGAATTGAACACCTGCTAGAACTAAGTAATAATGCAAACTGGATTTAAAATATGAAGTTAAAATCACAATAGTGATAGGGAAGCATGTACATATGTGAAGTGTATGCTTACTTGTGTGCTTTTGCTTGTATATGTATATGTGTGTGTATTTCTTGTATGCAAAAAGCTTTTCAGGTTTCTCAATGGATCTTGTCTTTTCATTTCAACTCGAGGATGTTGGCTTTATCAAATCAGTGGGAGATTGTTAGCACAAGTGACCTTGGTGCATGGATTTGATGAAGCAAGTGCATTTGATCACATGGATTGATGAAGAATTTATTAAGATGCATTGATGATCAAGCTTCTAGTTTGTTGAATCTGGAAATGATGTGAAGACCATGAAGTTTATATGTTGTACTATATTCGTAGACTATATGGCATATAATTTATGTCATTTTTTCTTAGTTGTGTCCTTTATAATATGTTAAAAAGGTTTTTAACAGGTTTAAAGGCTTGCTGCATATAGTTTTTGTATGAATGTATTTAACAGGTTAACAAGTGAAATCAACAGATTATACGGACAAATCAACCTGTTGAATTCACTTATGACTAAGCTATATAAGTTGGTTTTCAAAAAGATGAGGTAACGAATTGAGATTTCTGAGCGCAAAAGACAATGATACACCTTTGAAAAACTCCCTCTCTTTTTGAATCACATAGTTGTAGTTGTAGATTGAAGATCTTGGTTGATCTTGGAGGCATTTTGTCTTGGCCGAAGCTTGAAGAACACGTGTTTGGTTGGTTAGGGAGAGCCTCCATCAGGTTTTGTTGTTGTTGTGCCTCTATAGTGTTCCTGGTGTGATTCCAGGTTTGTAAGTGAGATTCTTACAGTGTTAGGGATAAGATTTTCGTGGGATCCAAAACTCTTGGTGTTTGTTTTATTCAAAAGTGTAATCTTATGTGATTTTGTAAAACTTTTGATAATAGTTGTCCTGGTAAGTTAGATGTAGTTCTGCGATTGAGTGAACTAGTATAAAAACAAGTTTGTGATTTTCTTTGCCTTATCTTGTTCATCTTTAAAATCTCAAAAAGCCAAGCAAATCAATCTCTGTTAAGTGTGTGTGTGTTTTTGTAATGCCTAGTAGTGTAATCAAATTAGATATATTGATTGGAACGTATATTGATTGAAAAAAGTATGTTGTTTGAGTGAGTTTCGTGCATTTTGCATTTCTGCATAATTTTCCAGAATATTAGCCGATTGATTTCATATTTTAATCTGTTGATTCATAGTGTATGAATAAATTAACCTGTTATTTTTATTTTAATCAGTTGAAAGTGTATTGTGCTACAACTTTTGTTTTCTGGTTTCGTGTTCAGTTTGATTCAACAAATATGGTTCTTAAGCTTTCAAAAAGTTTTATAAAGCTAATTCAACCCCTATATTGGCTAAACTAACCATTTCAATGCTTACAATAAGGACGACTCCATTGTTCTTATGTTTTTGTCAGGGACTAACCTTGTGTGTGGTAGCTCGGTAAAGCAATGTAATACCACCACAAGTATAGGGTTTCACATGTCTGACTCAAGTGCACGTATCGTGATAATTGTGTTTAGAAGAGTCTTTGATTATATAGTTTATATATGTATGATTAGTTGGAGTGTATTGTATTGTGATACAACATGTTTTATTAATATATGATATTCTTTTTGTAAATTAGCTTACGCTCTCTTGTTTGTTTGTCTGTTATGTATTGTGTTCGTCTTTTGGCATGATCACCTTATTAGTATGAGCATGTGAAGATGCATGTGTAGAAACATCTTTGATTATCATTTATTATATGTATATTTATTTGCAAATTATGTTGAAGAAGTGTGAAAACTTTTTAAAGGAAATTTATTATGTTCTTAACTTATAATTTGGTCCTTAGTTTTTTTATTATTACCACCTAAAAGACTTCTGCAATATACGAATAAAAATGAATTATAAATTTAAGGACCAAATTATATTGCAGAAGTCTTTTAGGTGGTAATAATAAAAAAACTATGTTTAATAGTAATGATGGTAACAGTAACTATTATCGAAGAAGATAGATTATGAAATCGTATCAAAAAAGAAAAGAAATTAGAAAAAAGAAAAATATTTGGACAAATACATAATCATCTTCTACCTTTATTAATGCAAATTAAAACAAAAATAAATCATATATATATATATATATATATATATATGTAAAAAAGATAAATTAGTAAATAAAGCTATAAAAAGCATTATTGTAAAGCAAACTAAGGTATATAAAATCCTTGCAGTGGATACTAATGTATGACGGCGGGGAGAGACGTGGGAGTGGGAATGAGAATGACACGCGTCCCTACGGCTATGGGCATAGGTTTTGGCGAAAAGAATGTTAGTCTGAACACAACTCTTTGGCTATGTGAGACCCACTCACTCGCTCCAACCTCTCTTTCTTTTTTGGGACAATCTCACTCTCTCACAACAACACCTTCCAAAATCTCAAATGTCAAACTCAAAGCTGTAAAGTAGGACGCGGAACCAATTTCCCTAACTACCCCTCATCATTTTTTTTTTATTTTTTCCTTTTCCCTCACCAAATAGTTTTTTTCTTTTCTTATTACAATTAATTACATCTGAAACTTCTTCTATCAAGTAATTAAGGAGCTATGGATCTCAAACCGTAACAAACTTTTCGACATCAACAAATTTTAATTTTATGTCTAAATTTAGAAATTAAAATATATTTAATTCTAAATTAATTTATTGTATAGTAAAACAAGTTTAACATTTTTAATATTATTTACATTTATAAATGATAATAAAAATATATACATAGATATATTAATAATAACAACAATAGTCTAGAAATACTTAAGATTATTTTAACATAAATTAGTAAAGAAATTTGAATATTAAAGTTTATAATTGATTATTATTAATGTTAAATGTAAACCTTTTTTAATGTTATTAAAAATGTTAATTATAATTTAATTAGACCACGGTATATGAGATTATTATTTTTTTCTTTTACTTTTGTCTTTAATATCATCTCCTTTTATAATTTTTTATATTAAACATCATTTTATTGCATCTATATCATCTTTTGCTATAATTTTCTTTTCTTATTAGAATTAATTACATCTTAAACTTCTGTCAAGTAAGTAAGGAAGAGATGAATGGAAGTTGGGACATACTGAAACTTCTCTACCAACCTCCACCAGGAATACGGCTACCACGCGTTCCAGCAAGGCCACCGTCATTTCTGAAAGTGAAACTCAACTTTTGTATCAGCGTCATATCTCTATTTTGAGATGAATTTCTATAAAAAATAATATAAAAATTACATAAAAAATAAATCGATAAAAAAATATAATCAGCAATACAAAAAGCATTTTTACGCATATTATTTTTAACTTTTCATAAATTTACGTTAAAATTTTCAATAAAATTTTATCTTGGTTGGTTGAATATCACACGTAAATGAGATTAACGCAGTGTTTGTATGAGAGTTTCGCACGGTTAAAACAAATTTGAAAGAGCAGATTATGGTATTCGAGTGCGTTCGTTTTAGATTATTTAAAGAAATATGCGAGAGTGGATTTGGAAGATGGATGTATTAATCCATCCCCTCAAAAGTGCGAAGATACTGCCTATGATTTGTACATACGAAAGTACCCTTGTGCGAAGATCCGACTGGTGTGTGTGTGTGTATGTGTGTGTGATTGTTGGGTGCATGGAGGGAAGAAGATGAGGTGGTTCAGGTGTTAGGTTTATAAGGAGAGGGTATCACTGGGGAGATCAACACCAATGAGATCTGAGCCTAACCACATAAGACACTGACATCACTCTCAACCCAAAACCTTAAGGCAATGGGTTTATGGGTCTTTATTCTTATATAGTGCTCTACTTTCTCATTTCTGGTCAATGTGGGACTTAGACTCACACTTGCATTTCTAACAATCTCCCCCTCAAGGGTGAGTCTCTTCAACCACATTGTACACTCCCCCTCCAGCGGAAGCTGCCCAACAACGAGTACTCCTTTTCTGTCCTTTTCTGTACCGTCGTTATTCTTAACGGGACACGCTTTTACCTGACCCACACTGTCAGGAAGACTTTCGATACTAGGACCATACTGCACTCGTCTGAGCTGGTTTTTAACCATCGGCTTTGATACCAATTGTTAGGAACAAGGCAATAAAGGAAAGAATAAAGGAGAGAAAAATAGACACAGAGAATTTAACGTGGTTCGGCGTACAATGTGTATGCCTACGTTCCTAGTGTAGTCGTGGACGTAGGCATACACATTGTACGCCGAACCACGTTAAATTCCCTGTGTCTATTTTTCTCTCCTTTATTCTTTCCTTTATTGTCTTGTTCCTAACATCAGGATGTGGTGGTCGACGAAGAGGATGAAGGGGTGGCGTGGTTGGTCGCGGTGGTGGCTGTGGTTGGACGATGGACGTGGTATGGTGGTGATATGCACCGGTGCAACATCGGTGTTGCAGTGTGTTTTGAGTAGTGGATGACACCGGTTACGTAATCGGTCCTTTGGTTTATAAAGGGATGACACCGGTTACGACATCGGTGTCGTGGTTTTTTTTGTTAACTTTTTTTTAAAACTTTTTTTAAAATTTTTTTAAAACTTTTTTAAAACTTTTTTTAAACTTTATATAAATTTTGTTTAAAATTTAATTGTTTAACTTTCTTTTAATAGTTAATTGCATAATTTTTTTCACATTCATAAAAATTTATTTTTTTTAAAATTTTATATAATTTTAATATTTTTTTTAATTCATATTAATTAATTATAATTATTTTTATAACATCAAATTACAAAATCATTTTCTTTTTCCATCAAGGGTATTTTGGTAACTTTATAATTCTATCTATTTTTACAATTTATTTTATTTATCACATCAATTAAATCTGTCACTAACTTTCATAAAACTTATCTCCAAATCCACTCACTTTACCCTCTAAATCCACTAAAAAAAACACAAAAATCCATCCACCTAAATCTACACAAATTCATCTTCATACTCTCCCCCATATCCACCTCCAAAGGACCACACCCTAAGGGTGTGTTCTTTTGTGGGTGATGATTTGAGGGAGAGGGAGAGGATTGATTTTGGTTGATTAGAAGGTGATATTTATGTTGTTCTTTTTTATGGATTTGGGGGTGATATTGGAGTGGATTTGAGAGTGATTTTTGTAAAAATTTGTGAAAGATTTGACTGATGTGACTAAAAGAAAATTAAATTTAATAGATGAAAATGTAGAATGACCTAATTGTCCTTGGTGTTAAAAAGGTATAATAAAATGATATTTAGATAAGTTATAATTAGTTTCTCATATATTATTATCATAAATAAAAATATTTTAAATATTTATTTATTGAAAAAAAATAATATTAAATTATATTTGATTTAGAAAATTTAATATTTTAATTAAAAAAAACATTTCCAACCACAGAATTAATAAAAAGTCAACTCCAAGCATAACATAATATATAAAAAAGTACACACATGACAACATACAATATGATTAGTGATACAATCAAAGTCAAGCCTCTCTACTCATATAAGTTTGCAACCTATTCCAACGATTTTCTGCTGGCATCCCCATCAACAGTCGGGTATGAAGTGGATGTGAACAAAGAAAGTCGTAGCACTCTCTTAATAAGTTGTCATCTGAAATGTTCATGGTTCTTAGTAGCTCAGAAATTTGGTCTCCTCTATATTGAGCTAAAGGTGTTCTAGGAATTAGGTTGTATTGGTCATTAAGTAGTGCATTGTGTCGTTCAATAGCTGCAAGTTGGCGGTTAGTAGCTGCAAGCATTCGTCGATCAAGAGCATTTGCTTCCTCAAGTAACTCTATTATTTTGGAATCCATCTGATTTAAACACACATAAGAATCAATTAAAATAAAAATGATAAACACATAATACAAGATGAAAATAATTTCAATTCATTCAATTCGTCTGTTGCTTGATTTTTTCCCTTACGGCTTCTGGATCTTGTTGAGGAAGACGCCATGCTAAAAAAACTTCAAGACATAAATGTTAATTAAATTTAACATACAAACTATTTGCACAATAAAAGCACTATTGCAAATATAAAGGTTTAAAAATAGTCATTAACATACAAGATCATAACAATCTTTCATACACAAATTAAGCAAACAATGTCATGAATTAAAAACAACTAAGTCAAGTAGTCCCTCTCATCATCTTAACTAACTTATTCCATCGTAGACCCGAAGGTAGGCCCATTAGCCGTTTTGTATGCCCTGGATTTGCGCAGAGGAAATCATAACATTGGTCCATGACATTTTCATCAGGTATGTTCATGGCGGATAACATCTCCCATATGTCGCTCTCTGAATATTGGAAATTTGTCATGCGCCTCATCATGCTAACTTGTTTAATAAGAATTTCATTGCGCTTCTCAATTGCAACAACCTGCCTTTGTGCTGCCTGTGATATGTTTTCGAAATGTGAGTTACCTGATCCCATGACATCCATGAACCCATCTAGCTTTGTTGTTAGTTTCTCGAATTGTGAGTCCATCAAATCAACCATTGGTGCTTTTCTTTTGGACCCTCTTGACGAAGAGGTCCCACAAGACGGAACTGATGGTTGTGATTGAGTTGGCCCAGGACTGTACTCATCCATAGCAGGCGGTGATGGTGGAGTTGGGTAAGTACCTCCTTCATACAACGGTGGGTCAGGCACGTATTCCATTTGATATTTAAGATCAACTTCTAACCTTTGTTGTTGACACTGATGTCGTGCTTGACGTGTTGTGCGAACGCCACTTCCAGTGGCTCGATCTGCTCCCCAGAATTCCTCCATTAGGTCGTAGTGCCTAATAGTAGTAACTTTCCATTTAGCTGCAGTGGGCTTTGCCTGAAATTATAGTACAAGACCATAAATAAATAAATAAATAATAATCTTTTGATCATTATTGTATGCAATTTCAATTACGTTTATCAAATCAGACCATACTTCATCCTCTGCTTCAAAGCGCATTGAAAGTGAATTCCATGCAAATCCACTGAGTGAAGAGAATAAATCATGCACATCACGCCATCTCTCTTTCAAGACCTTTTGTCTATTTTTCACATTGTTTTTGTAACTGTAGTAAACCCCGATTCATGAAGATGTAGAACCATGTTATTGTATGCTTGGGTTGTCCAACTACCGTCAACCCTGTTGCCTAATCGTGCTTCATCTATTATGGCATTTAGAAGTTTTTCATCCATTTCCTCAGTCCATTTGGTGAACTCTCGAGGAACCACAGAAGAATCGGCGAGTGTTCCCTTACCCGTATTCATCTGTTGATACCTAAAGCAAACAAAGGCACATGATAAAATGGTAATGTAATAGTTCATAATCAACCAATATTTTATTTAATGGATCCATATCAAACGTGCGTAGTAAAGTACATGTAGCTAATTGTTTTGGTAATCAAACCACATTTGTTATGCTAAATCATCTCTAATATTACAACCAACCCTATAATCATCATCACGGTCCACTTGAGCATTTCCTGTTTCATTAGCATGTTCCATCAATTCACGATCAACCTCATCGATTAAATATTCATCATTATCAGAACCTCGTAGGAAATTATGGAGGATGCAACATGATAAAACTATATCTGTCATTGTCTCCAAAGGGTAATGAGGCTCAGTTCCACTTGCTATGATAGGAAATCGTTTCTTCAACACTCCGAATGTTCTCTCAATTACATTTCTCAAAGAAGAATGTCGAAGATTAAAAAGCTCGCGTGGATTTTGTGGCCCTCTTCGTGCATACTCTTTAAGGTGATATCTTACACCTCTATACGGAGTCAGAATTGATTTTTTTAGCATAAAACCAACATCCCCGAGATAGTATTTGCCTACAGTAATGATAACAATTTAGTTATCGTTTACCAAAGACCTAAATGTAATAAAAAAAATACAAAATTAACCTTCAGGTATGATCAAAGGATCATATCTAATAAGAGCATCTTTCAATATTCTGGAATCAGATGCTGTCCCCTCCCAGCCTGCCAACACATAAGTGAATTTCATATCAAAATCACATGCGGCAAAGACATTTTGAGTTGGCCAATCCTTCCTTCCTCGATATTTTGGAGCCTCAGATCTAGGGACCCTTACCCGAACATGAGTTCCATCTATGGCCCCCACGTAATCTTATATCATTAAAATTGTTAATGAAAATTGTTCAATTTTAAGCAGTCTCTAAAAAAAATATAAAGTATTATGGCCGATGATACCTTGAAGTACGGGTAGAATCGACTATTGTTCAAGACATGATCTTGCACCTCTGTGTCGGACGGTTGAATTAAGAACTTTGATTCCAAACTTAAAACTGTATCCAACACATTATGAAAATGTCTGCTAACAGTCGAGCCAGAACGATAGAAGAAAAATGACACACTACGATTCTTGACATTATGCCCAATGATGTGCAGAAACTTAGCAACTTGTTCCTCCAATGTGCACCTTACAGCATCTTTCACTAACCCAGTTTCCCTTAAGCGCTGACATAGGTTAATAAATGCCTCTGGTCCCATCCGAATAACGTCGCGACATCTATTTGTATGTACTAGGTAAGACATCAGTTGCTCTCGGCGACGATCTCTGTCCGGAACAAAATCTGTAATACTATTTCTTGACGTAGAATATATGTTCAATATATTCAATGCATGCGCAACAATGCATAACATTGTTAGCTCAGCTATGGCTGTGCGCAATTGTAATTGTCGATGTAATTGTGCAACTATATTGAAGTTGACACCCACAACATCATCTACTAAATCTTCAGCATCGAAAAATGACATATCTAATTCTTCTTCCATCTAAATTACCCGAATAAAAATTATAAGCAACCACCAAACAAACAGATATAAAGAAAGATAATATATAAATATACATGTTATATACCATATCAAGTTAAAAAACAAATTATGAACCCCACACACGCAATGAAGTAAGCACCTCCTTCCAATTCATTTAAATTTGCTTAGGATTCAAAATCTAGATAGAAGGGGACTTGTTACTATAAAAATGATGACACATGAATTATGATATAAGAGAAATCGTATTTGGCTCTTATCATGGTTACGGTATGCCCTTCTTATATGGCCTCAATCACGGATCTTTATTAATTACTTTGGTTTTTTTTCTTCCATTCTTAATTATTATATTTGTGTAAAGTAATGGTTTTCTTCTTCAATTCTTAATTATTATATTTTTATACAATATCAACTAACTCAATACTCAACTATTTAATTCTTTATTTTTATCTTCTACCCGTACTCAACTTTGAAATATTTCTTTTTACTTTACGGGGCATAATTATTAATATTTATAAACTTTCTTTAAATAATTATTACAAATTTTATTATATATATATATATATATATATATATATATATATATATATATATATATATATAAAAGCATGTTTCTTATACTATCCGCCGATCACAACGAACCATTTCTTATATGATTTAAAAGCATGAACCATTTCATATATCAAAAAAGCATGACTTTCGTATACCTAACTACAAACCAAAACAAAGCATTTCTTATATATATATACATATATCAAATGCATGTGTTTCTTACAGCTACCACCAATCACAACGAATCAGTTCTTATAAAAGCATGTGTTTCTTATATAACCACAAACCACAACAAACCCGTTCAAGCATTGGACACCAAGACAAAAAAAAAACTCTAATATAAGTAAATATTTAACTCACCCCGCACCAGTTCACCACTTCCGAACCAACTTTAATTACTGCTACACCATGTCCAAACTTCAAAACCCACTTCAACTCACCGCTGCACCAGCAACGATGCTCCTCGTCCTCCCGCTGTCATGAAGCCGTTCACCAACCAAAATGCGTATCAGTATGAGTTTCTGGTACACAAAGCAGATCAGTGAAGTGGAATAGATTCAAAAGAAAAGAGAACCGGTTAAACAATGCTAAAATGTAAACAGTTCCTTTCTGAAATTGAATCGGATCCACAAAATTCTTAACAGGTTCCATTCTGAAATTAGAATGGGATCCAGAAAATGTTAACAGGTTCCATTTTGAAATTGGAATCGGATACAAAAAATGTTAACAGGTTCCATTCTGAAAGCACAAAAATAGATCCGATTCTAGAAACAGATGTGGATCCACCACTACGTCTACACTGAACTCCTGCACTGTTAACTTTCCCACGAGCCGTCAACCTCCGTCAACCTCCTTCGTGCTGGCCACCGTCCCTCTTCTCAACAACCAGTGGCCACCGTCCCTCTTCTCAACAACAACCAGTGGTGGTGGAAAGGTACAAAGTGCAACATAATATTGAAACGAAGATAAACAAAGGAAAGATGCATGATAGTGGTATTCAAACCAACAGAAAGAAAGAAAAAATGCATGGGAGTGGTAGGGAAGAAGCTCACCCCCTGCTGAAGTGCAAACTGTTCGTGAGAGTCCCAGAGTTCTTCCCAGTCCATACATATAAATATAATACACCAACTATTCGAACTTATTAATGACAATTCAATGCTGCATTCAAGATGCTCAATGATGCTCAACGGTCAAAACAAGTCAGGAATCTACACTATTCATGCATTAGGAATCTATCCTATTCATGCATCAGGAATCTCGACTGTGCTTCTTTTCATTTGAATTCCACGACTCCCAGTAGCATGTTAATTTATTTGAAATAAAATACTGAGGGTAATTATGTAAAATGACCCTTAATCACTCTGTAATCTTTGCCTATCAGAGGGATGCGAGAAACCCATTCATCCCGCAAATCATCGCTCTGGATCGCTTTTGTATCGTTGAAAAAGAACACAAACAATCTGTAAATTCATTGCTTGCTATCACTCGTATACAATATTTAACCCCATAAGAACACGATCTAAGTGTAGTTATTTCAATACAGTGAACTAACCCAGAAAACAAAAAATATGAATACTATAGTCAACTCAAAACTACTAATTTGGACTCTAGATAATGACTTATCAAAATAGGGTTTTGAAATACTCAAAAGTGCAAGATTTATAGAAGATAAAATATTTAAAAGTACCTTCAATGCATGGAGGTGAGAGGTTTCCAGGCAAGAGGTTTTACCCAACACAATGAAATATCTAAGAATATACATTTTGCGAGCATTTGAAAAACTAGAAAAACCTCAAAATTGACTTTGGAATATATGATTTCTTCAATCCAGAACAATCGAGGGTAGCTTCTCCTAACATTCCTTGTTTTTCATGGTCACAAGACTATGAGTGTCAACGACGACCCTAATCAAACATATGGCATGCAAAAGAATTTGAGGAATGCATAATGACGAGAAATGGGGTGGGTAAAAGAGGAGAAAACGAAAAAGAACTCAAAACTTGACACCAACGAAAACACTAACTCACAAACAATCTTCGTTGATGTTGAGAGAAAGCTTCACCTAGGAAGAAAAATGGGGAGAAATAGGCGTTGCAAGTTTTTTTAAATAAATTTATGTATGACCATACGTAAAAAAGACTTTTTACGTCTGATCCTTTTAAGCCAAACATAAATTTACATCTGACGTGTACTCAACATACGTAAATTTACGTATGTGACCTATAAGGGTCAAACGTAAAGAGCCTCTTTTACGTTTGATCCACAAGTCTGGCATAAATATTGACCATTTATTTACAAAAATATTACAACACATTTTCTACATGTATTGCTTGCATGTCAAACGTAAATTTAGTGACTTGGATGACAATTTTTGTGTTAGTGAATTATTATAAATAGAGGGACCAAAATTAGTATTAAGAAGAAAAATTTTTTATGGGAAAATTGGTGTAGTGTACAAAGATTTTCTTTAATTCGTAGTAAAAGAAGTTTATTTTCGTCAACAAAATTTCGGTTGTGTTATTTATTTATTTTTTACTTTTGGTTTATTTTCTAAAATGCTCAATATGTTGACAGAATATTTTCTCAATAAAATAACTCTTTTTTTTCAACTTTGAAGCATTTTGATAAACTTTATTAGCGACATCTTCTTGTTAGACGATGCCTCATCTATAAGACCGATATATTCATGTCAAACAATACCTCCTTTGACAGACAATAGCTCATAGATTCATGTAGACAATACCTTCTTTGACTGACGATAACTTAGTAGAGAATTAGTAGACGATATCTCATTTATCAAATGATAGTTCTTTTAGCATATGATAGTTTAGTAAACAATCTAACATATGAGATATCATTTATTAATCATCTAGTGAACTATAATCTGTAGGATAAACTATCATTTGATAGATGATGTATAGTTTAATAAAAAACTATTGTGTAATAAAGGAAGTATGTTCTAGCAAGAAACCATTATTTGGTAGAGTTGATCACATTTTTGTATTTTTCTCTATATTCTTCTTACCAAATGATATTTATATTTCTTTTCATTATTTTTAAATAATACGAGTAAGCAGTGAAAAATAAGGAAAATACAAAAAAAAAATTAAAGAAAAAAAATAAAATAACATAACATACTATAATATTTTACTTATTCAATTATGTATACTTCACGACAAATATTATAGTATTTTAAATATTCAGTTACGTATTTCTCAACACAGCATGATTGTCATTTTTACATATAGAAAGCATCACAAACCATTATATTATAAATATATTTGATTATCACACGCCCTTCGAATCATTAACAAAAATAACACTTTCACATCAAATTCATCTTTTTTTTTTTTTGTCTTTTTCATGCAG
>Ga0214544_1003236_pt1 | contig 33907 bp, 11 predicted proteins | sample CNSS3metaG_FD_160074 | JGI IMG/M metagenome (GOLD analysis project Ga0214544, IMG submission 160074) | Root nodule microbial communities from cowpea collected in UCLA plant growth center, Los Angeles, California, USA - CNSS3 | ecosystem: Host-associated > Plants > Roots > Nodule | place: USA...
ATAGCTTATGTTATCTATACTATTTTTGAGTTATCTCACTTTGTAGAGTTCTCATTTGCATTATCTTCTATTTTCGTGTAATTACACGCTCATCATGTCAGGTAGAAACACAACCATGAATTAGGGTAAGTTAGTATATCTAAAAAGGAACAAAATTGAGGAACAAATTAAATATTAATATAGACAACAAATCTCAAACAACTCATTCATTTCACACATCTGCTTAGACCAACTATACATTTTTACTTCGGAAATATTTGTACATTGAATTGGACTTACACAATTTGTGCACTGAGAGATAAATCTCTTAGCACGATTTGAGAGCGATCGTGCGGAGAAAAAATGAGGGATGCTTCAATATTCCCATATAGTTCAGGAAATGAAATAATTTGGGAGATAAAATATGCTTTTACTATTATGTCCCTTCACGTGTGTGTGAGTGTCGAGCAATGGGTGCATAATTGTGTATTGTAAGGAATGGTAGATTTCCATAACATAACCAGTTCTTTATATATATATATATATATATATATATATATATTAATAATAAGAAGGGTAAAATAGTAATCTTATATTTTAATCCGTCATATCAATCAAATAATTCATAAACTTTACCTACAAAACTACTCACTTTAATCCCCAAATCCCTTCAAATAAACACAAACGCTCAAATTCATCAAAATCTATAAAAATTCATCCCCACATTCTCTCCAAAATCCATCTCTTTAAAGTAACACACCTTAGAGATTATGCACATGTCATATGGATCCCAATAGAATTTCCTTTTAATACTCTAACTTTACCTGACCCCGTAATAAGACTTATGTCTATTTCATTTAAAAGGCTTACTCAAACTTTTCCTCAATCTCAAACAATATCATTTACGTCACTTACCAAATTACCAATTTCACCATTCACAACCATCAATCGTTACCAAAACTAAAGCATATACACACAATTGAATCATTCAACTCAACCACTTAGTCAAAAATTTATCATTCATTTTATTCAAGAATCACAACATATATGAATATATAGTTTTTATTACTTGGCTATGGACAAATTCACATAATCTCTTCTACCTTCAAGTACTTTTATTATCAAAAGAAGCAATATTTGCAATGAAAGCTTAGATTAATTATCTGATCAGACCCTGACAATCTTGATCAAACATAGATTCATTTAGAACTTTTAGTAAACACATACAACCATAATTTCTAAAAGTATTTAAAGAGAACAAAATGTAAATTTACTCCATTTAATAAACTAATTGGGTAATTGTTGCCAAAAGTCCTATAGGCTAATATGGCCTTCAAGCGTGTAAATGAGTCAAATTTGTAGAAATGTTAGAGGAAGATTAATGTTTCACTTTTAGAGAAAGAATAAATTTTGTAAAATACAACTCAATTTTACTTATATCTATTTATGCTGGAACTTTTTAATTAATAAAATAATAAGTATATATTTTAAAAAGACTATTTACCATCTGCTGTGTTTTACATAGCCTTACAATAGTATTTCACAATTTTTTTTATAAAATTATAAATTTTTGTTATATTTTTTTATAAATTAATGCAATTAAATAAAAATTATTATAATTTAAAGTTATACAATAAACTTAGTTTAAATTTGTAAATATTTCAAAATTGAAAACTTTTAAATATACTTTTCAAAACCGTATTTTGTTGTTTAATTGTAAATTTATAATTTTATATAAATTATAAATGTATATAATCATGTATGTACCTTATGTATGGTTCATATTTACATAATTATATAATTAATATACTATTTATTATTTCATAATTCTATAATTTATGTAGGCTAATAATTTAATTAATATACAAATTGTATATATTTTTTTAAGTTAGAAGTATAATGTCATCATGTTTCCACTTCCCATGTAAATATATAAATCTATTTCTTGCCGTGAAAACATTTTTGATGTTTTAGTTCACTTTTATTCCTATTTGAAATTTAACTAAAATGTTATAAAAAATATTATGACATTCTGAAGTGAAACAGGTTTAAATTAAAAAAAAAAATTAAAATAGGGGACAAAATATTGTATTTAAATACTTTTTTCCTCATAAAATAAGCTTTTAATTTTGAATTCTTGAATTGAACAAGCCCTAGTTTTTTCATCAAAAAATGAATCATACAATGAAAGAAAATTAAGACAGACCCTGTTTGGCGATACCCACCAGGGTGATTAACATTGGATTATCAACGCCCTCGTTCTCGCATCTATTTTATCAGTCTCCTTCATTGCTTCACATTGCTACTCCTCTTGCAAGTATCTATCGGCGGCAGAACATGAGTCCTACCAAGATTGAACCCGAAGAGGTTGAAGGAGAAATAATCGGTACCACAGATTACTTCTTCGTGAAAGTCGGTGAGGCTGTTCCGTTGAAAAGCTCCGACTTCAGTTTTGACGCAGAAACCCTTCCCTCGCAGGCTATTGCCATCTCTGAGCGCTTTCGTCTCTCTTTTGTGGCTCATTCTTCGGGTAATTTGAAATTCTGAAACTGCCTGTTCACTTAAACACGAACTTTTTTCTGTGTGTGCTCAGATTGAATGCCATTTACTTTTGATTTTTGGGGTTTAGGTTTTTTCGTTGTGAGGACAAAGGACCTTATTGATTCGGCTAACGAGTTTAAGGAGAAGGGTAATGGCTCTCCCGTGGAGCAACTGAGTCTCGTGGATGTTTCTATTGGGAGGATACATTCATTGACTCTTTCCACAGATAATTTGACACTGGCTGCTGTGACTTCTTCATCCGGAGATATTCAGTTTTACTCTGTTGAAAGCTTTTTGAATAAGGTACATTATTTTGTGACTTTGTTTGGAGATTATTTCATAGTTGGTATGGTATAATCAATGGTTTTAATTTTCTTTAATAAAGTACTTTGCTCATGGACTAATCAACAGCTACTAAGTATAATAATAAGTATCTGAGTTTGTCCGATATTTTAAAATGCTAAATGTGCTAAACCAGTTTAAAATAATTTCTAATACTACTATTGGAGCAGAAGCTAATTAAGCTCTTAGCTTGTAAAAAATGCATGCAACAAAAAAGCTAAATGACAATGTGTGAAATAACTCAGGCAATCTTAACCAAGACACATAGACCATCAGTGTTCCTTTTGAACAACTAAACCTTTCCATCACATGTTTGGTCAGTAGACCCTTAGAAATGTCATTAACTACCTTTGCAAACTTGCAAATTTCGTACATGGTAATGGTTTGAGTTGCTGCTATTTTCCTAATCTTTCATTTTAAACTTTTAGATAGTATTTTTTTCTTTCTGAAGTTTTATTTCCTGATGGGTGACTACAGAATGATTTTTCCTTGTTTACTGTTCGCATTCATATTGATTCACCATGGTCATTTCCTATGGTGAAGAACTTGGGGCTTAGATTAGAATGGAGAGGTTAATACATCTGCCAAACTCATCAAATAAGCCTGTTGAAATGTATTTCTCTGTTATATTCCCAATTTCTCACTGCTTAATTGGCTATCTCTGTTACAGAAATCTTTTATTCCCAATTTTTACAATGTTAAAATCTTTACCTTAGATGAGATTTCCACTTTCTCTCTATTCTAATGGTCAAAAGTGCTTGAGGGTATCCTCGATTCTATCCTTTGCCCCCATAGTCTGGTGTAACGGCTCTGGTCTCTTGATCCTTTTAGTGTTTTGTTTGAATCTTATACTTGAATTTAGAGATGATAAAAATCAGTACCTTGTACAACCTTTTGGTTGATATCTACATCAAATATTTCCAAACTTCTATATCACACGTGCATTCATCAAACTTCCTAATTGTGTTATAAATAATTGGTGAATATCAGCCAAAAATAGACAATACTGATAGTAACTAGTCTTTCTGAAACATAAATATTCCCTCCAGTAATGTTTAAGGAGACATTTTTTTTCAATCATTTCCTTCTAATGGTTGTTCTTCTATTACCTACTGTATTATTTTTTAACAACAAATACTTGTCCCACTATGTGAGATCAGTTACATGGATCAAGAGATGCCATTTAACTCAATGACCAAAATTTCAAAATTTTATAACCAGGACATTCTTCTTGAAAGCTTCTTCTAATGCCTTTTTTGCTCTCGGTCTCCTCTCTGTAGGCCTAAAATTTTTATTGTCTACTAGTGTCATTGAGTCCTCTTGTCTTGGGACCTTTTTTGTATGTGTGCAAACTACCTTATAGATTATTTTTTACCATCTTTTCCTCACTTGGTGCCACACCATCTCTCCTCAGACACAATCATTTTCCTTAGCTTGAAATTGGGTTTAAATCAACTTTATAAAAATGACTTGTAAGGTAAGGTTTGCATCTTGTATACTTAATTTGATCATGATATTGAACAATGTGACATTCCAGCACATCTTTCGATGCCAATGATTGAATATCTCAAGCATAGAACTAGCCGTTTACATGTGATCTAATAGTTATCCAATAGTCGGTCAGAAGACAAATTGAACAGTAACCATTGATATAGATTCTAGTGCCGTCTTAAAATTGGCATGATTGTAACTTAAGACCTATAGAACTGTTTTGTAAGATGAAGGTTGTATCTACTTGTATACTATAATTTGTTCATATCTCTAGTTGATGTGAGATCTTCAACAATTTCTTATCATTTCTTGTGTGCATCTTAGAACTCTTATTTTTGTCACTCCCACCTTTTCTCTTGTCCTTAAAAAAAAAGGTATAGATACAAGGAGCATAAAAATATATAAATTGTATGCTTTATATCTTTATTTAAAATACAAATTGTATGCTTGAATTATTTTATACCTAATGAACTTTATTATTTATTCTAATTGTTTAGGAAGTAAAGCAATCCTTTTCCTGTTCACTCGATGATTCAGCCTTGGTCAAGGACATGCGTTGGATAACAACACAAAAAAATTCTTACGTTGTTCTTTCAAATACTGGGAAACTATATCACGGAGAGATTGGTTTTCCACTTAAACAAGTGATGGACAATGTTGATGCTGGTATGCTTCTCAGTTTTTCACTTACCACAAGAATGTTTTTATGTCCCATTGTCCATGTGTTAATGTTTTATATATCAATGTAGAATTTGGATCATCAATAGGTTCACTATGTTATATATCAGTGTGTGAATGTGTTTGTTTATCTGTATTTCATAGTTTTAGTTATTATTTTTTGTTTTACCATTTTGTTTTTTTTTTTCTTTTGTTTTTGTATATTTCATGGTTGGGAGGTAATGAATTAAAATCTGCATTTGGATATGTCTATGTATAGAAGTCTCTCTTCTTGCCCTTTTCTTATGCAATATCTGAATAGAGCAGGGTGTTTGGTGGGCATTGTAATATTCCAATCATATGTCTGGTCCACAACATTTTTTAGTTTATCTTGGCATTGTGAGTTACTTGTTGTAATTTGTTTCTTTGTGAAGTTGATTGGGGTATGAAAGGTTCATTTGTTGCTGTTGCAAGTAAGAGTGTTCTAAGCATTTTATCAGCTGAGTTTGAAGAAAGAGTTTCAATTTCACTCTCCTTTGGATCATGGATTGGTGATTCTGCAGCAAATAATAGTATAAAAGGTTTGGATTCTTTGGTTCATTGATGTGCGTGTATATATGTATGCATGTATGTGTATATGTATATATTGTGTATTAATTACATTTTTATTTCTGTCTAAAATTTCTTTTTATGCTTGTTAAATTCATTTTTTATTCAAGTAGTTTGTCAAAATGATGTATTATAAAATCTATGAAAAGAAAGACCCATACTTTTGGTCCCTTAAAATTTATTTGTTGTTTTGGGTGTTTGTCCTTATTTAAATTTTGTTTTTTAATCCTTATATAGGTAGGAGGGAAGTAAAACTTTATTTGGATTCTCATATCAATGATTTAGAACATACCTATTCCTAAAAGTACCTAATATCAAGAATTTATTTGAACTTACAAGGGGAATTTCTTTTTGTGGTCATGGTACTAAAACGGGTATTTATTGTTTGAAACATTGAATAACACAACCAGAGACTGAGAGACAAGGAATGTATAAGGAGGAAATTAGAAAGATCATGAGTAAAAAATTGAAGAGAATATTATTTAAATAGGTATTGGAATATAAAAATATGTTAGATATTGAAATTTAATTCAATTTTAACATTATCATTTTCACTATGAAATTTAATTGTCTTGTTGCTTGAATTTATTTGTTGTTTTATAGTGTTGTTTTTATGATGTGCACTGTATAATCTAGTCTTTCTGGAACAATTGTACCAGTTGATTATGTGAAGTGCATTCGACCTGATTCTATTGTAATTGGATGCATTCAAGTTACTGAAGATGGCAAGGAGGAAAATTATCTTGTCCAAGTTATTAGAAGCCGACATGGTGAAATTAATGATGTAAGTGCAAAATCCTTGCAATAACTTTTTTGTTTTTATCATGGATGCGATCTTGACTAATTACTGGAATAGAGATCTTACATTGACTAGAGATTTGACGGACTAATAACTACAATATATAAGTGGAGACAATCCTCATCTTACATGCTGGTTTTGTAGGATTGAGTTACCTGAAAACCATTTTCTAAGATGGTATTTGAGCCTATCCTAGCAAGGTTTGCTAGACTATCCTAATGTCCCACAACCTTTTCTCGGTTTTCTCAATCATACCTTTCATATTTTCTTTCTAGATAAATGTTGAAGGTTAGAATACACGTAAAACAAATATCTAGCTATTTTTTGGATCTATTTTGTTTCTCTTCAAAGAATAATGAGTGAAGGAGTATTCACTCCAATTCCTCTCATAGCATGAGGAATAATATGGCTGCTCAAAAAGCATTAAGGCAAGCTTTTCCACTACCTATATGAATGCATTTCAAAAATATCCAAGATGTTGGAGAAGTATCTCAAAAATGTTAAATTAAATAAAGAAGTTGGGCAATTTTTGGATATATATCTTTAGAAGCATTGGTATCTAAGACAGGTATGATGCCAATACTTTTCCATTTTTTGAGTATCTGGACTTCATAAGCGAATTCTGGGGTACCCTAAGAAAGTTGCAGCTGTTTGTTTTCATGTAGCATTAGATTCTAAATTTGTATTTTCTCGTGCAGAAATGTTCTGAATTAGTTATTCAATCCTTCTATGATATATACCAAGGGTTAATTGATGATATTGTACCAGTGGGAAGCGGGCCTTACCTTTCATTGGTGTACATAAACCAATGGTAAATCTTCTGCATTTCTTTACTGATGTTTCCTGATCCATTTTTAGTTTGTTTTCTGCCTTTTCTTGTTTCTGTTTCTTATATGGTTTCTATTTGTTTGGTTTGGTACATGTATCCTGAGATAGATAGTCTCTGCAGCATGCTTTAGGCTTAAAGTTCAAAGCCAAATCTAAATCGGTTTTTGAACCCAATACCAATCATTCGTTATTTGCTGTATGACTTATTAGTTATTTGTCTGTATTTTCTTCATATTCCATTGCAAGCTATAAAACTTTGGGTCTTCTTAGATTGTAACCTAGTCATTCTTTAAGACTCTAAGCATGCCTCATGGTAAGAATATTTTGGTTGTCTTTTTGTTTGTTGCATCTCTAAAACTTGTTACTGATAATTAATATCACTCTTTACATTCCTTGAATTTTGTTAAATTTCTCTCCTGAGCAACCTGGGAATGCGAGCTAACTTATAGCTTTTTTTTTTTAATAACAGCCAACTTGCAATCAATTCCAACTTGAAGAATACAGATCAGCACATTGTATTACTTGGTTGGTCAGCAGATGATGACAAGAGTGAAGTTGCAATTGTTGATATTGAACGAGATAAATGGGTTCCAAGAATTGAACTTCAAGGTACTTCACGATTGCAAACAATAGTTGTAATATAACCTTATGATGTCATTTGTAATATAACAAAGAAGGAAGGAGTTTGGAGGAAAAGGTTACTGCATTAAAGGAAACACCAAAACAGAATTGAGAATGCCAATCACTGGGAAAGTACAACATTAAAATGATAACAATGCACTCCATGGTTACTTCCAATAAAAACCTTTTATCTGTGGATTTCTTGATAAAAATTGTTAGGAAAGGAGAAAACATCATTGGATCAAACATCACTTGGGGAACACACCCTTAAAAGCTAGATGTTTTAGGGGGAGAACCAAATGCATAAATACTCCAAGGGGGTAGAACCAAACAATCAAGCACTTCACTAAGCGTGTCATACAACATGATGTGAAACTTAAGCACTTCACCACACCCAAGTTCCTATCACAACTTTCAAATCCCTCAGCAAGTCTTATGGTGGGATCTACTTTAAAAGTCAGGTGTATAGCCAAAGAGTTTTTCATTGAATATTACTTTGAGTTCTGAAGCAACTTGTTGTAAGAAAGGGGTTTAGATTTTTACGGTAGAAGTTTTAGAGACACAAGGTGCACTGGTGGTTCGTCAGGCAGATAAAGGCATTTGTCAGTGGTATTGCTTTGAACTCTTAAAATGTTTTATGTTAGAGATTAAGTTGCAACTTCCAGATTTTCTTTAATGTGTATTTGGGCAGAGAATTTCGGTGAAGGGAATAATGGTGAATAAGTACTTGGGGGCTGTGGCATTCAGCAACATCACGGGGTTGAAATTTGGGAAAAGATTTTTGAACCCAGAAGGTGTGCTGGACGAGCAAGGTGGAATTCAACAGCACACATCTCTTGGCTACACGGTATGTTCCCTCTAGAAGAAGGGGCTTTTGCCAACCATTGATCTAGGCCTGATAGTCCCACCAGATTGCACCAACTCTCTCTTGCCAATGGTTTTAGGTTTCCCCAACCGACGGGGAGCTTGTTATGTATTTACCTCAAGAGCAAGTTTTTTACAAAAGCTTCTGTTCTGATGGTATATAAGAAGAGACTGTTCCAGCTTACCTAGTTTGAAAACAGAAATGTTTTCCAGATGAATTGTTTTGAAATTTATGGAAGGGGTTCACTTTTTCTGGATAATTTAATCCAGAGTTATCAACCATATTTACTACAATTGTATGATCAAGAATACAATTTTGGATTTTGGATCAAAAACCTAACTTAGAAAATAACACAAAAAAGGGGCACCACGGTTAGAGATGTCAAAATGGGTTTCAACCCGTGAGCCAACCCGGCTCACCACGGGTTTGAGCCGGGTTGGGTTGAGAAAAATTCAACTTTTTCAAAAGTGGGTTGAACTCAATCCGGCTCACTTAACCTACGGGTTAAACAGTTTCGAGCCGGGTTGAAGGTGGGTTGGCCCACTTAACCACCAACATTTTTTTACAATTTTGTTTAATTTTTTTAAACTTTTTTTTTAAATTTTTTAATAATTATTTACTACTCCTATTATATTTGTTCACAATTTCATATTTTTAAATGCTACAATGTTGCTTAATTATATTTGAATAGTTTGAATGTTTAATTAATTTGATTGTCAAGTTATATATGTTGATACTTTAGTCTTTAACTATAATCTGTATAGTAAATTACTCAAGTAACCGTCTTATAAAATATTTTTTCTAAATTAGCATGAAAAAAATGTATAGTTTTTTTATTTATATTTTGTTGAATAGCATGACAGAAAATTTGTAATATTAGATATGCTTTCTTAGACTATATGGATACTTTCTTGGAAATAATTCTTCATATATTGGTGGTGAGCATGATCAAAACATTGGTTCTTGATTTTATTATGATTGTCATCTCATGGGTTAATTATAAATTTATTTAAATATTTGAATACTAAAAAATAAATAAATAAATAAGTTTTTTAGGTGGGTTGGTGAGCCAACCCACTTAACCCATCAACCCGTGGTGGGTTGAGCCGGGTTACAAAATTTCTGGCTCACCATAAAGTGAGCCGGGTTGGGTTCACTCATTTTCAACCCGGCTCGTGGTGAGCCAACCCGTGTGAGCCGGGTTGACTCACTTTGACATGTCTAACCACGGTCATTTTAAAATGATGGGGGTGCTACAAGAAAGTATGGTGGTACATGAAGAAACAACCTTAATATTTTGGATCTCAGGTTTTGTGGCTCATCTGAAGCTAATCTTTGGTTCCCACAGTAGTTTGGATGGGAAAACTTCGAATCTTCTATATCTTTTCACCTATTATCCAATATAAATAAGGAGCGAACATTCCTGATTTTCCATATATTAAATGAGTTCTTGCAATTTTTTTTAAAAATATGTTGTACTTCAAAATATTCTGAGGAAATATGTCTTTGCTTAACAAATATGTATATATATGTATGTATATATATATATATATGTGTATGTATGTATGTATTCATTTTATTGATTTGCATTATGGCGATTGTATCTTGATATTTTTTATTTTACTCGATGCTAATTAAATTTCATCAGTTCGTCGCATATAATGGGTTTGATTTACTGATAGAGTAGTGTTCATTATCAGGATTGAGATGGGTAAATGTTTACCATTTGATTTTGTACAAATGCTTATATCTGGAATGGACTAACCACTCTTTGAAAATGGTGTATATTCCTTTGCACTTACGTAAGTTTGTATATTCACTTTTTTACCAGAAAATGGTGACGATAATTTGCTAGTGGGGCTATGCGTTGATAATGTTTCAATCTATCAAAAAGTTGGAGTTCAACTGGGTGTGGAAGAAAGGACAGAGCTTTTACCATTTTGTGTTCTTATATGTCTTACAGTAGAAGGAAAACTTGTCATGTTCCATGTTGCCAGGTAAATTTTGTGAAATTCTCTTTTATTTCCATTCACAAGTATTGGGGTATAGTTTTACTCCTCTAGCCGGTGTTCAGTATATTTCTGTTTTGTGGTTTTTGACTGTTTGATCCTGTGACTAACTTTCTTCATGTGCTTCAAAATTTTCTATCTTCAAAAGTTGAATACATTTTATCTTTAGTCTTGCAGGAAATAAAGATTCACCGGAGATTGATTCTGTTCTTCACAATTATGAAAATACTTCTCTAGAAAACCATCCTGGAGATAAAGGTTGCACTTTTTCCGAGGGATTGCAGAAACAGGAAGATAAGGTGGTTTTGGTTCTTAATTTTAGAATTTAAAATGGAAGAGTTATTCTATTGAATACTTATTGATAGAGTTTTTGTGCAGACTTTTGAGGTTAATGGGAACCTGATGGCCAAGCCCTCTGTCAATCTTCAACAAATAACATGTTCTGATACTAAGGACTCAGAAGTGAAATTAGTGGCAAATTCGCAGAGTCTATTGTCTAATGAACAACAAGTTATTTCTGATGTAGATGCAAACCAAGATACAGGTAATCAAAATCCATTTCGTTCTGGTCAACCACAAAAGATCTTAGGTCAAAAGACTGCAGCCCTTGGAACTAGCATTGGTTCTTTAACAGTGACCAGTCATTCTGCTTCTCCTGGTTTACAAGAAACTAGCATTGGTAATCAAAATCCATTTCGTTCAGGTGAACCACAAATGATCTTAGGTCAAAAGACTGCAACCCTTGGAACTAGCCTTGGTTCTTTAACAATGAACAGTCATTCTGCTTCTCCTGGTTTACAAGAAACTAGCGTTGGTAATCAAAATCCATTTCGTTCAGGTGAACCACAAAAGATCTTAGGTCAAAAGACTGCATCCCTTGGAACTAGCATTGGTTCTTTAACAATGAACAGTCATTCTGCTTCTCCTGGTTTACAAGAAACTACTGAGAAGACCAGGGAGCTGTGGACTGCAAATAGCTCACAGGACTCGCAGAAAGCTTCAAATCTATTGCCTGGTCAAAAATTTTCATTCCCAAAAGAGTCAGATGTGTCTTCAGTTTCAGCTTCTAGCCACGCTGATGGTGTGGGTTTTCAAGATAAAAAGTATACCGTGGGTGCCACAAATGTGTCTGGGATTATAGGTGGAAAGCCCTTTGTTGTACAGGATATGAATAAATCTCCAGCCATCAATTCCACCAGTAGGTTAGTTCAGAACAGGGGACAACTATCTCCTTTAGTACCTGGAAACATGCAACCAGCGTTGAATAGCAGTTCACGTTTGTCATCTGACAGTAATACTGCAGCTATGAAGTCTTCTGCTACAAAGTTCCTTCCTTCAAATGAGCAGCATGGAGCTTCATCTAAGCTTGGGATATCCAGTTCTGATTTATCCAAACAGTTTGGCAATGTACTATTTCTGGAAATCTTTCATAATTTCAACATATAAATGGTAGATCTTGTGCCTCTAAGAAGGCATTAATGATGAGGATATATTACTTTCTTATTTTATCTAGTTATTTATGCTGTAAGGAGGAAGTCCTGATTGTCCTGTAATGTATTTTTCTTCTCTGCTATTAAATTCTGCACGGAGTTCTAATTATCCTGCCCCTTTGTTCCTTTCTTTCTGCCAGATTAATGAGATGACTAAAGAATTGGATCTACTTTTGAGATCAATAGAAGTGGCTGGTGGGTTCAAAGATGCTTGCACAAGGTCACTACAAAGTTCAATTGAAGAAGTGGAGCTAGGCATGGATGCTTTGTCTAAAAAATGCAAATTATTAATGGTGATGTTTCCAATGATATTTTAATCATGTTTAGTTTCTATTAAAATTTTAGGCGTCTTCAACAGAGTTCCATGATGTCTTGCAGTTCCTGTGGCTAATTTTACCTTGTGGGATGCAACTTTTGTTTGTGTTTATCTCTTAGAACTTTTTCTATTGGAATCTCAATAATTGAAGTAACAAAGTCAGGCAATTTGTTTTCTCCTAGAAAATGACAATTCTTAGAAATTGGCCTTTAGGGTCTTTTTCAATCCCACTAAGTAGCTTGTAAAATAAAAAATTGTCGAAGTTTTATGAACTATTTAAGTGACATCTCTAGTTGGTGAGTGACTAAAGACAGGCTAGTGTCCAAAATTAAGGTGACTTAGCAACACTCCCCCTTATGTCTTGGACTACCAACCTGGAGCGTGGCCAATGCAAGTGAAGTCAACAATAGATCAAGGGTTACCACAATTCAGGCAGTTTTCCAACAACGTTCTTTATTCTATTCTGTATAGGAGAATTTGGATTCTTGACCTTCCTAATAGTTTATTATAGTATCCTTTTTCATTTCTTAACTCATTCTCCCAATAAAGCAAAAGTTTCCTTTGATAAATTTATTAGGATATCCAAAACTCCTAAAGTGAATTCTTGTATGGACTGCATTACCAAATAGGATCATATAAATGGTTTTCTGCAGTATCAAAACCTAAAATTGACATTTACCCCAATATTTGTGTTATGTGTGTGATCAACTTAATTAATTTTAACCATGTATTCTAGTTATCATATAGTGCCAAAATACATTGTGGAGACAATACTCTGATGTCTTCATAAATGTGGAAGAATTGAATAACATTCTTGTGTGCTGCTCAGCTCAGGGTATTTTTCAGGAGTTTCCCGTTTTGGTTTGTAGAGGGAATGGACCACAAATGTCCAGTTCTATCGTTTGAATGTTTTCTAATTTCTTTTACATTAGTTTCTGGTGGAGGAAACTCGTCTACACAAAACTGGTTTGTGAGGTCAATGCATGATAATAGTTTTTCAAGCTATATCTCTAGTCAATGTATGATAATAGTTTTTTCAAATAGTCTTTGGAAACTACTAATGGTTATCTATCTTTTGTAACCTATTTGGTGACCTACAAACTTGTCCTTTTTGTTCTTTTTGTTTTTTTGAAACTTTGATTTAGTTATTCCTTGACTTTTTTCCATATTTCTTTTTTCTTTTCTGGAGATGTTGGTTTGTTATATTTGCAAAGACCGACTTTTACAGCTATAAAACAGGCTGAATTTATATTTGCCTATGCTATGCAGCTGTGATGTCTCAATTTATTCTAGATATACTTAAGCCCCTCAAATGTTCCCAGAATTTTATTTTATTTTCCTGCTTACTATTTTTATCTCTCTTTTTGTCCTACGTTTCATTAGCTTTAGGCCTAAATAGGTGTTTCATCATCTCTCTTACCATTCATTTTTTTTTTTTACTTCCATAGTGTATTTTTTTATCTAGAGTGTACTGAACTTTTCACAGGTTATTATTGGATTATAATTGTTAACTGATTATTGTTTATGCCTTTTATGTATGTATTATAATTCAGATTTTATTTTAATGTCATTACTACACATGCGTGTCTGTTTGTGTATCAGTTATCCTAATTATTCTAATAGTCAAAATTTGGCCCCTTAACTTTTCAGTCCCAAGTGGATGAACATAACGAGGAAGTTCATTATCTTCTTAACAAGACAATACGAGGTAATCTTTATCAGTCTATCCATGAAATTTTTTTCATGGAATTGTTAACAAATTTAACTGTTTGGTGATATCAGTCCAGTAATATTAGTGTATCTATGTATATATAATAAAAAATAAAAATATTTTATTGCAAAATGGTGAGTGATTTGTCTAGAATTTTTTTTACTGGTGTATCTGGTAAAATAACAAATACAATATCCTTTTTCCAAAAGATTCCATCTATGCTAAATTATACTTTTGGTCCATGTAAAATACAGTCGTTTTTAACAGGCTTCTGGAAATCATTACTTTCACCATTGGACCTTTAAAAGTTTTCCATCCAGTCTTCAAAGGAGGCTGAATTATCTAAAGATTTGTGCCTTGTCAAAATAGTTGAGGGTTCAGTCTGATCTGTACTCAAATGTAAATTAATACAATAAAATTTGGTCAACATATTTTAAATTCTTTATTTTGCAGGGGCTCAGTCTCTTGCTTTATCTTTTGAACAAAGTAAAACAATATTCTTTGTTAGAAAAATTATATTCTGTCACGAGTCAGTGATATCCCAATTTTATTGTTACATGTATTATTTCTTTTTGTGGTCAAAATGACATAAGACATTTTCTCCGTTCTGCCTTAGTGGTTATCTGTTTGGATTACAGTTATGGCAAGAAAAATATATTTGGAGGGCATATATAAGCAAGCTTCTGATACCCGATATTGGGATCTATGGAATAGGCAAAAGTTGAATTCAGAACTTGAGCTAAAACGACAGCATATATTGAGTCTGAATCAGGTATTATGGGTTATAATTTTCCAATTGAGCTAATACGACAGCATATATTGTGATATATGTTTTAACAAGTTTATCTCAATCCTTATTCCAGGATTTGACTAATCAGTTAATTGAATTGGAGAGGCATTTCAATGCCCTTGAACTGAATAAATTCAGTCAAAATGGTGGCCGGTGCATGGGTCATGGACCTTTCCAAAATAGATATGGACCTTCGAGGTATAATAACTTGTAATAAATTTTACAATGTAACTCTTAAGATGTTCATGCAATTTGAATGTGTAGATGTGGTCAGATCATTTGTCTTGTTGCCATTAAGTAATCTGTACTACTGACTGATCACTTACTAATTGGAAGAGATACTACTCTTGATAGCAGAACTGATAGGCTTGTTAATAGACATAATTTGCAAGTATATACAAGAAAGGAAAAGCGATTTTTTTAGTTAAGCGATTTTATCAGCATCATTTCAAAAAATTACTCTCGTCCACATGGACAATTAGGTAAACACACTTCCAAGGGGACGTATGACTATAAAACATTGAATGATTTGCTTCTCTGTGATGCCACAATATAAAAGTCAACATTAGTTTGTGCCTTTTTCAATCTGAAACACCTGCACTGTTAATTTACCTCGCTTTTGTATTTTCCTTGTCCAGCACACTAATGTTACTTGATGTCTCCCTATTTGTCCTCTTTGTTACATTTGCTTATTTTTCTGATACTTTACTACTCAGCACAAGTTGAGCACCATCACCAGGAAGATCCAAAATCCACCCCCAAACCATATGGCACACGTAATCCTTGTTGAAAGACCATTCCTTAGCTCTTGTTTATCTGGGAGTTAGATTTGAATTTAGCTCCTATGGGAATTTTATATATGGCTTGTCTAGCAGTCTTCTTTTTGTGGATTTGGAGAGATTGAAGGCTGTTGCATTGCATTAATAATAGATTTTCATTTCTGGTTGGTTTCTCTTTTGTCGATGAAGTCTCCTCTGTGTCTAACTGGACTTTAGTTTCCTCCCCTTTGCAGATATGTACAGTCATTGCATAGTTTACATAGTGCAATCAATTCACAGCTTGTAGCTGCAGAAAATCTCTCTGATTGCCTTTCAAAACAAATGTCAGCGTTGAGTTTAAGGTCTCAAACTGAGGAAAGAAAGAATTTGAAGGAGCTACTTGAAACAATAGGAATTCCATATGAGGCAGCTTTTGGCTCACCAGACACGAAATGTTTTATGAAGACTCCTCCTAGTAAGAAGACTCTGTTTTCTGATTTGACAGTTAATAAAGATCAATCTAGGAGAAATCAAACCAGTGCAGTGAAGAGTTCTGAACCAGAAACAGCCAGGAGGAGAAGAGACTCACTTGACCGGGTATTGATGTGTTAGTTGCTTATGGATTACTTCAGTTTTAGTCATACCAATATGCTACAATTAAGCAAACTGATTTGTTTGTGCTGTTCAGTCGGTTGTTTGAAAAAGATTGTGATAATATATTTCTATTTTTTGTCTGCTTCTGTTGATTATCATAAGCCAATGGAATCTTGAGGTTGATTATAATAAGCATGTTCTAAATATTTCTGCTAGTAAATTTGTATTTTCGTGCGTACATTTTTATCTGAAACAGTCCATCTGTCTAGTAATTTGAAGGAGAGCACTATTCATTTGCATGAACTGGAGTGTTTGAGGGGTGAAATAAAAATACTGCTTGGAGAAAATAGTGGTGGGAAATGTAACGTGTAAGGACCCTAGAAATTATCTTAGGTATGATTAGGATCTTTAGGGTCCTTATGTAGTTGTTCTGGTATATTGCTTCGATTAATGATTGTGATTTGTGACTTCTACCAATTTTGGTGCAGAGTTGGACCTGTTTTGAACCTCCTAAGACCACCGTTAAGAGGATGCTACTGCAAGAACTTCAGAAACTTAATAGAAAAGAATCATTATATTCAATGAATAAAGAAAAAAAAGTTACCACGTTAGAGGGATCTGCTCCTCGTCAGACAGATGCTAGCATTCCTTCAATTGTATTCCCTTCTTCTAAAATGAAAGGTGAGCTGCAATCAATTTTTTCTCTGGTTGATAACTTATGGTTTAAGTTTCTGACTCTTATATTTTTTATGAATATACTTGCAGCAAACATTCTAAATTCTCATCTTGAACTTGAAGAGCTGTCGGAAAAATCAAAGGCATTTATACCTGCTGACAGCCTCCGAGCACCCAATCAAGTTTCAGAGTCTACATCTAGTCTTTTGCCAAAAAGTAATGCTTTATTCATACCCCCACAGTCTGCATTCCATTTGTCACCAACAATGGTGCATGGTTATTCCACAGAGACTAAAGATTTGGCTGCTGAAAAGTCAGCTGTTCAAAAGTTTGATTTTGCTTCAAATAATGAAAGTAAGCCTACCCTGCATTGGAAAATCGCTCAAAAATCATCAATGCCTACCTATTCAAACACAGAAACACCTTCAATGCAGACTATATCCAGTGAAAGGCCCATTACAAATAGTAAAATGACTATTCCTACGAGTTCCACAACCGTAGACAAACCTTCTAGTGCGTTTACTCCCGAGACTTTGAGAAAAGTCTTCCCGTCATCTGAGACACAGTCATCTACTATTTCTGCATCATCACCCTTCCTGGGAAAAGTTACTGACTTCCACGTTGATAAAAGCTTGCCCAAGGTAAATGTTCCTGCAGTCCCCACATTTGGTGGTTCATTTAAATTTGGGTCATCTTCGACTGCTAAGACATCATCCTCCCCACCATCATCATCTGTATCATCTGCAGCAGTGCCTCCAGTAGCAGTGTCAGCGACATCGAACATCTTGACTAGTTTGAACACCAATACGGATTCAAATCATGCCATGTCATCATCTTCGTCACCTTTTCTTCACTTTTCTAATCAGAAACCTAAAGACACAGTGACATCGCTATCTAACCCCCCTGGCTTCAAGTCTTCCTTAGGGTCACTTAAGTCAGAGACTCAACCAGCTTCCGTACCTAAATCAGATATTCAACCAGTTGCTGTGTCTAATTCAAAGACTGATCCAGACGCTGCTGCAGAAGTAGTCACTAGACCGAATGAACCCGTAAATAATGCATCTGAATTGAAGCTTGAACCTACAACGAAATTCAGTCCTTCCATCGATCAATCTTCCTCCAACAATATAACAAGTTTTGATCTCAATGCTATCCCAGTTTCTCAAGCTGCACGACCTTCTGATGCTCCCTTGCAGTTTTCAACTTCTTTCCTTTCTTCTGCTAGTGCTTCAAGTGGAAAAAATGAGGGTTTGGAAGTTGGAATTTCACATGAGGATGAGATGGAGGAAGAAGCTCCTGAGACAAGTAACAACACTGCTGAACTTAATTTGGGAAGCTTTGGCGGGTTTGGGATTAGCTCAAGCCCAAACCCATCAATGCCTAAGTCAAATCCTTTTGGGGGTTCATTTAATACTGTAGCGACTAGCTTATCAAGCTCTACCGTTCCATTCTCTGTTCCTAGTGGAGAGTTGTTTAAACCAGCATCTTTTACTTTCTCAAACCCTCAGTCATCTGCCCAAACCCAGACAACAAATCCTGGTGCATTCTCTGGTGGCTTCAATGCTGTTGCAGCTGTTCCTGGTCAAGCTCCTCCTAGTGGGTTTGGTAAGCCAGCACAAATTGGATCAGGGCAACAGGTTCTTGGATCAGTACTCGGTGGTTTTGGACAATCAAGACAGCTTGGTAGTGGTTTACCTGGAAGTGGTTTTTCCCCTCCCAGTGGTTTTGGTGGTGGATTTGCTGGAAATAGTTCTACTAGTGCCTTTTCAAACACTGCCATTGGTGGAGGGTTTGCTGGCATGGCATCAACAGGTAGAGGGTTTGCTGGTGTTCCATCCACTGGTAGTGGATTTTCTGGTGGTGGATTTGCCGGTGCTGCTGCTGCTGCCCCTGGTGTTGGTTTTGGTGCTGTTTCTTCAAATGGAGGATTTGCTGGAGGATTTGGTGGAGCTGGTTCAGGTGGTGGTTTTGGAGCATTTAGCAGCCAAGGGAATAATAGTGGATTTGGTGCAGTTGGAGGCAGTAAGCCACCTGAGCTCTTCACACAGATGAGAAGGTAGTCTAAGGGTTATACTGATTGGAATGCTCAAGTAGAATTTATATTGTGAAGCTCCATAAACTAATTACGGCCTAACTCAATATTAACAAACGGGATAATTTTAATTATGAACAATTGTGTTCTAACTTTTCCCTGAGAAATGTATGAAATTTGTGGTCAAGGTTATGGTATGATGTGTTCTGTTTTGAAATGATAACCGAAGGAGAACTTGTTTTTAAAAGTTTAGAATTGAAAATAGTAACAACCTCGATTTAGCTAGTTAAAGCATATTCAATTTGGGATTGATATGTAATAAACAAATGAAACAGTTAAAGTTCATTATGGAGGAATATTTTAGAATTTGGTTTGTGTTGATTTTTGGCTGCCCTTTCAAAATACACCGATTTTAAAATATATTATAAAAATTTGTATATTACTGATATACTACTGTAGTTTTAATACTCAAAAAGAAGACAGCAGCAAACTGAACTCAATATTTTATTGGGCTGAAGCAAAATAGATAAATGGTACGAAAAGTTATGTATGTTCTCTTATTTTATTTGAAACAAGTTCAAAGAAAACTGAGAAGGTTACGCTTACAAATTTTAACTCTTGATGTTACCTTTTTATTCATCTTTTATACTTCTTTAAATCCAAATTTCAAATATTTTAAAATTCTTTATTTTTGGTTAAGTTCCATATCTAGTCCTTTATTATAACCACGTTATATTTTTTATTATTAACAATATTAAACTATAAAAACATGTCAAGATTACTTTGTTAAAGTTAAAAATAATATAAAGTAAAAAAAAAACACTTCAAAACTGGAAAAATAATATTGAACACTTTAAAAGGTAACTAAAATTAACGTAGTATATAAGTTCAAAAAATGAAAAGCAAAATTTTTCTTAGTTGTTTTTACCATAACGTAGACCCAAGCTTAATGTAGAAAATATCCTTCTTTTTTAATTATAAGCTTCTTTTTTTTGAATTTGAGATTTCAACATTATTAAAGTCTTCAGGCTTTTTCTTCATGCACTCCCATGACTGTTACTTGCAGCCTATACTAAAAGTAAAAAGACTTAAATAATCTTTCTTATCGCACCATGTCATTGTAGCTGTCACCGCTGCATCTTCAACTACACCTCATTTCTCCATTGTCAATTGCACTATTTGAGGGAAAGAAGAAAAGCTAGTGAGTAAAACTGTGGGAAGCTTGTGTCCAGAAAACTTGTTCTGTAATGTATCATATTTATTATAAAAATTTATTTTACAAATCTTGTTTCAGAATACATCTCGTATATTCCAGAAAGTTTGTTTTAGAAAACTTGTTCTGAAAGCTCATTTTAAAAAGTATCTCACATATTTAAAAAACTTGCTTATGAAATCCTATTCTGGAAATTGTTTTAAAAATTTTAAAAACCTTGTTTCAGCTGAAACCAGTAATTCAAAAGTCACCTTTAAGAAAGCTAAAATGGTCATTTTAAAAATTAAGAGAGTGAAGTAAAAAATATGGGAGTGCAGGAAGAAAAAGGCATCTCTTGATGGGTCTCTCTTAAACAGATATTTCATGAAAGATAAATTCTTCTTGCAACCCCCATAATTTCATGTGCACTTCCATAAATTTGAAAATTTTAAATTTATCCTTTAAAAGTTCTGAATTGTGTGATTTGATGTAGATAAGAGGGTTTTTGAGAGTTAATATTAAGAATGGTTTCAAGATACATTAATGTGTTTTCGGATTTGCAGAATTGCCTTTCCATGCATTTATTTTTGAGATAGGTGAGATTAGTAATTTTAATAAATGTCATTTTCTCATATAATTTGCGTTCTTTTATTCCATATTTTCATGCTTTATATTTATCCTTCAAGTAAATGGATATACTGGTTCCACAACTAGCTCATTCTTCTCTAACTTTTATTCTCCTTCATTCAACTAAGCACTTATTTGTTCTTTTCTCTCATGTTTCTCTGTCATGTTATCCTTTGGTTTTTAATGTTATAACTTCTTTTGCGTGCTTTGTTAAAATTTTATTACAAGGTGTCATTAATTAAGCTTTGTGAAAATAAACTACTTTTCATACCGTTCTGATATATGTATACTCAACGTATTTTTTTTTTTATTGAAAATAAACATTTCTCACAACTATTTGAACACATTAATATTTTTTTGGAACATTTTAGATAAAAGTTAGATGATTGTCCAGTTGATGCTTTTTCTGAGTGTTAGACCCTTATTTATCCCGTTAATCATAATCACCTATGAATATCAAATAACTTAAAAGGGTAATCTTTTTTATAACCATCACAAATTCTATACATTTCATCACTACATAACATATTTTACCTCTTTGATGAATATTGTCCACATCGCACCATCAATATAAAATCACATCACATCGATTTACTTTTTACAACTACATTTTTTATACAATTTAATTTATAGAATAAAAATTAAACAATTCAATTAAAAACATATAATTCAATTTTATCTACAAATTCAAAATATAAAAAACATATGGAATTAAGTAAAGAAATATGTTTTTAAAATCTCTTTTAAGTTTTTATATTCTAACTTGAGCCAAACCTTTTATTATGAGCAAAAGTTAGCTTGATAACAAAATATAGTTTGTTATAGAATGTGCACTTTTTGTTGGGTTCTTAGAATTATTTATCTATTTTTCTTTTTAAAATATATTGATGATTATAGATTTTAAAATATTAATATAGTCTATTTTTAATGCTCAATAGAAATCGATATGAAAAATACAATAAAAAATCTGCACTCATTGTTATATCAGTTTTGTTTGAGTGAAATATTTTTCACTTGAGTAAGATTATATCATTTGATAAAAAAAAATCGTATGCAGAAAACTTATTCAACATAAACTAGTTGATTTCTTAAAAAAAATTCAAATCTAATACACTTTCAACATGTTAAACAAGCTTAGATGATCAATTTCCATCTATTCATTTTTATATTTCATGATCCATTTACTTACACCGAATTTGATTAAACAAAGTTTAATATACACTTATATTCTCATAAACGTTTAAAAACAAAAAAGAATATCAATGAAACAAGAGAAAAATAAAAACATTTTCTCAAGATTCAAAACTTCATTCAATAACATACATGGAATGCAATGAAAATATATTGTAAAGATGGTATAATATTTATAAAATGAAATTTGAATAACTATTTTTTTATAAATATTTGTTAAGTTATTGAGTATTGGGAAACCCCCGAAATCAATTAAGAATATTACTGTCTTTACCCACAAGAATCACACCTATTAACAGATAAATGAAATAAAAACAAGGAACACAAGAATATAACTTGAAAATTTCAAGATCGGAGAAAAATTATGATCACCACATAATAATACTATGTGAAAATTTGTACAACACATAGACTACCTTCCAATATCCTTTGACTCCAAATACACTCACATTATCCAAAGTAAGAATTAAACTCAAATCTCACAACACTCTAAAAAGTATAAAAAAAGTTAAATACAAACTTAAAATGTGTTTGACTGAAAAAAGAAACATTATGGACTTATAGCTCATTATAGAATTACTAACATTCATCCCTAAATAATCCTAAATGATGTTAAACTTTTTAAAACGTATTATTTTTATCGGTCTTAGCTCAAACATTAACGAATTTAGCTCAATCCGTAGAAGAATTGGCCATGGCTTCATGGACCATCGATACATATAAATATCACTAAATAAGTTTTAAAATATGGTTCCGAAATACTATATAAACAAGAAAGTGATGTGGTAAAGTTATAATTTTTTTGACGAGGGGATAGAGCTGATTATATAAATACTAAATGGAAAACGATATGACAGAAGCTTAAGAGAGTTCAATAATTGGATGAGGTCTGAATAAAGTTCAAATTTTTGCTTACCCGTTTGTTCCTACAGTAAAATGTTTCATTTGTCACATACCATGTTTCCTATCTCATGCATCTACTTTTATTGGTTGCTTCATTCATTCTTGCACTTTCTTGAGTTTTATGCTAAAAGAAAAAAAACTGAATAAAGTATATTTAGATTCTCATAATAGGAAAATGATCTCTCTTTTTTTCTTTTCCTTGTTTGTTTGCGTAGTGCAACATTTTTAACTTTTTTTTTTCCATAGAATTCTAAGATGGTAACGAAAATCTATCAACATATAGAACGAGAACTAGAGTAAATCTTTGTTTGTTGAGTTGCAGAGGAACTTAATATCTACTATCACCATCCAAAAATGATAAGATGATTTAGTGGCGGAAAGAAAAGAAAATGAGAGAAAGATAGTAGGTTTGACTCCTTAAGCTAATAGTGAAATTTAGAAGAGAGGATAAAAGAAATTGTGAGTTCAATATACAATTTTTAATATATTTTTTCACGCAAAATAAATATACTTTCAGTAATTTAAATATGATCCTAATAAATAAATTTATATTTAATTTAGTCCAACAAAACATTTGAATAACTAACATATGAATATGCTCCTTAATTTAAGGAGTTATGTCTCAATTATCTTATTCTGTGATTATAATTTAATTATATCTGTAAAAAGAAAGAAAAAGTTAGAAAATTATGATAGATTTGTTGGAGAAAATTGAAAGCATGTACGAAAATATTGTTTAAATTAATTTATATAGCGGGCCCCAATATAATTAAAAGAAAAAAAGAGAGAAAATTTTAGGAGATGAACACTTGCTCTCATCCTGGCCAGATACATATCCATTTTGTCCACTTTCATTTCAATCACTTCACCCATTTTTTTTTTCTTTTTCCAATCTCTTTCAATTGCGTGTCTTCTTTTTCTTCTTATTTGTAGTTTCCAAATGAATCTGATTGCTTTTACGGATAGATAGTTTCACTCAAATTTGATAAAGAAAAATCATATTTTAATTCACTTTTTTACTATTTTAATTTATTATTTTAATTATTATTTGATGATTTATTTTAATTTTTTAATAATGTAATATAAGGATTTAATAATAATTGGAGTCGTAAATTATAAGTAGATAAAAAAAAAGTTAAAATATCGTTATTCTATTCTAAACAAGTTCCATTATTATGTCATAAGTAAGAATGTCAAAAATATCTGTACCCGTGGCGGATAAAACGCGCAATAGGTAGGAAACGGATATTAAAAATTGATACCCGCTACCCGCATGTTAATGGGGTGGATATGGGTATCATAGTATCCGTACCCGTGGATACCCGTACCCGCTAAACTTTAATTCACAAAAATACAGCATAACAAATACCCGACAAATATAGATACGAATACGGAACGAATATTTATCCAACAGATAGGATACGGGGAGCTACTACCCATACTCTTTTTATTCTTACAATAAATTCAAAAAATCTATAATGTTTTTGAAACCTAAAAGTGTCAGTATAATGTTTTAAATAAATTTAATTAAGTTTTAAATTTTTAATATTTTTAATTGAATTTTTATTAAATAAATTTGTAGTGTATTGGGTATTCAAAAATTTTATATTAATTATAAAAAATCATATCTTTTAATACATTGAGACAAAATAAATAAATAACAGAACAAGACAAAGTCACATTATATTTTTTTGGTATATTGAGAGTTCAAAAATTGTATATTAACTATATAAATATATTAACACATAAAGTAAGTAAACATAATAACAAAGCAAAATAAGAGTCATCTTATTCGATTAACGAAAGAATTAAACTACAATAATTTATTGAAAAAATTAAATATCTAATATATCGAAAAGTAATGTAATAGAAACTCAATTACAAATAGTTAAATTCATGAAGATTTAAATCTTAATTAAATCTTTTAAATATATAAAAAAATTATATATGATTTAGAAACTTTGAGATGTTTGTGTTATTTAAAGAAAAAAATCAGCAAGAATTTACTCTGAACTGTGTAAATTATGTGTCTAACACATTCCTAAAGTGTAATTTTTGAACGAACCATGTTTTTAACTTCAAGATATTTGGAGGTACTGTTATACTTTTAAAACATAAAAAGTTATTTCAAACTAAAAAGTTAAAACAAAGGGTTAAATATGTTTTTTATCCCTCAAGTTGTAATGAAATTTGGAATTGGTCCATCTTCAAAATTTTTGACCAATTTAGTCCTTCATTTTTAGAAATGTATGGATTTAGTCATTTTAACCAGATGTTGTGAAGTTTATCTAACATTTCAAGCGCATTTCATAATAGTATTTGAATTATTTACATTGTTTGACCCATTTTCATTTAAATGCTAACTCAAATATTATCATAAAACACGTTTAAAACTTCAAATAAACTTAACAAAATTTGATTAAAAAGACTAAATCTACGCATTTCTAAAGATGAAGAACTAAATTGGTCAAAAATTCTGATGAGGGACTAATTCCAAATTTCACTAAAATTTTAGGGACAAAAACATATTTAACCCTAAAATAAATAAGAAAACCTGGTTTAAAATTAATTAAAGCCTCTCTAACGAGTTTTGCAATTTTTGAAGTTTAAAAGCTGCATTTAAGTTAAAATTTCCGGAATAATATGAGATTGAATCTTTGAATTTAAAATAAATGTAAAAAATTAAAAGTGTTTAAACTTCAAATACTGTGTAATCTCCTTTTTAATGAGAAAGGAATTGAAACTTTGACTTTTTTTTTAGTTCATATTTGATATTTTCTTTTTTAATACTCATAAAATATATATTTTTTAATAACTATTAAAGCGTTATCAACGACTAAAACACATCATAAAACTAAATAATAAAATAAAACTTATATATTTTTGTAAATTATAAGATTATTACGAACAATTAAAAATTACCAAATATTTAATGGACATTATATCAAGGTTAGAAATTGAAAAAAATAAAATAGTTAAGTCAGAACGACTTGCAATAGTTGATTTACATATTTACAATAATTACATATTTCTTTAAAAAATATATCTAATATAATGTAATGTTGACATTTTTAAGTCACGATCTCAAATAATACATTTCCTTTTGTGAGGCTAAATATTTTAAAAAATTTCGTATGGCACGTGGAATATTGTGGGAGCACATGCGTGGCCTAGACAGACCCATGTTATGTTACAATTAACTTTATTAGAGAAAGAATATGAGATGCATACAAAATATATATATATATATATATATATATATATATATATATAATTGTTGATGATCTCCAATTAGACACACGATGTTTCCACATAGTATGTGGTAAACACTTGTTTGCACTCATTACGTATAAAAGTAATTTCTTACACATACTTTCCTTTTCTTATTACTATTATTATTAAATAGCTTACAATTTGATACTCCCATTTTTTTTTATTCTCCGCTATATATTAGAGAAGGAAGAAATTTGTCATTTGGATGAACTATTTGATTTGACATATAAATATGTATCATAAAATATAATTAATATGTGGCTTATAACCATCCACCATGTTAAAATAACAAGTTGTACTTTTGCCATGTGATGCATGATGTAGTGTAAAATATCTAGTATGAATTTTATCAAATGAAAAATGAAGCAATTTACAACAATGATAACTACCAATGATTGTAGCTTTGTTATTTTTCATGTTTTTTCATTTTTGGAATTTGTATGGCAAATGACTTAATCGTGTTGTTGTTAGTTTTATGGTTTTGTATTTGAATGTTTTACTGTGAATTCCTTTTCTTGGATTACAATGTAGGTGTGTAAGGTACTTTTTGAACTTTTTTTTTTCCTATTAGGTGTGTGTTTGATTATGCGTCAAAGTAATGTAGAATTAATTAGAATTGATTTTCTAACGCAGAATTATTACGTATTTGGTTTCCAAAATTAATTGAAGGGTAAAAAATTTACGGAAACAACTAATTCGTTCTTCTGCATTAAAAAATTGATTCTACTGAAATCAATTCTCCAATGCTAAACCAAATACATCCTAATATATCTATCTTTATTTGCCTGATAAAGAAAAACAATAATTATAACCACAAATACAATATTTTTTCTTAAAATAATCATCCTTAAAAAAATAATGAGTTTTTATAAGCATGTTAGAAAAATCTATTTATCAATTTTAATATAACAAATATGAAAATTTTAAGTTATATTTACAAATATACGAACTAAAAGTTTATTTTTTAGTTACTTATTTTTTAAATATATTTTTCTAGAATATTTTCACATATACTCACACCAAAAAAGAAAATCATACAAGAAATAAAACACAGAAAAATAAAATAAGCTAATTAAAAAAAAATACACATATATCCATATATATATATATATATATATATATATATATATATAATATTCAACAAAATTGTAGAACAATACACTGATTACACCAAACTAATTTAGATATTTATTATTCACCTTATGACTTACATAAGAAAAATAAAAGATTAGTGGACCTTAATTAAAAACACCAGATCATAAAGAATATGCCAACATCTTTCAAAATATATATGGTTTTGCAATTGAAACACAGTTAGTTGAAGTTGTCTGTAATTAAAAGTTTTGTATTTTGTTTTGATGTTATTTGTGCCACATGAATTTTGGATTAAACAGACCCCATCTCCCACTATAGTTTGTGTCCTTTTTTCCTATCACTATTATTCTTTTCATGCACATTGGTAAGTTACTGCATGTGTTTTCTCACAACTTATGAGACATTGGATAGGACAAATTCCACACAACATCACATGCAACAACAATGGACTCCAGTGAATTCTAAATCCCATAATAATGTACCTAGTATTCTTAATTATTATATGTTACCCAATTTAATTATTGAGTGTGGAAAAACTCATCTACATTTTTTTTGTCTACTCAATTAATAAAGCTATCAATTATTTCATCTTTCTTTTATTTATTATCCTTCCGTAAATTATTGAGGTGTGGCAATAATATTTTTATCATTCCTTATAATTTGTTTTAGCCCTCAATCATTTTTAACTAGTTCTAGTCTATCAACTTTGTTCATTACCATTCCTAATTCTCTTTTTTTCCATTACATTTCATCAAATTGTCTTATGCTACCTTAAGTCAAAACCGAATTGATCTATCAACTATCATTTATTGCCATTTTTATTCATTTTTTTTATAAATTTTGGTGTTAAATAATAGGAAAATGATATTTTGACTATTAAATTTTGACAACTTTCTCTTACAACATGATGTGTCATCTTCTAAGTGGTTTTTGAGTATTGAGAATGAAAAAATGAAAAAAATGAAAAACCATTTAAAAGATGACACCTAAGATTATAAGATAAAGTTGTCAAAATTTAGTAATCAAAATATCATTTTCCTAAATAATAATATGTCAAGTAGAATCATCAAACAGGCCTAGAACAACATTGTTCTAACTTGGTTTATAAATAAAAAATTATGTATTTGAAGGTGTGGACTAAAATTAGCAAATTTTTTGTAGTTTATATTTAAATGTTTTTTAAAAAAATAAATAAGAATTAAAATAAGTATATGGTTTTTCTGACAAACATTTAAATAAAGTTTATCTATACATCAGCATAAAACTATGATACCACAATTAAGTGGTTGATAATATAACATTCAAATAAAAGTCCAAATTAGAAGATTAGAAACAATTTCAAAAATCTAATTAGTACAACCATAAAACCCAAATATTTACATAATCCATGTATACACATCCATCAAAATATCCACATGTGTAAATCAAATTTATTATTATATAATTCCTACCATTACAATTTTTAACAATTTTTTTTCTTCATAAAAATCAATCAACACTGTACTGTGTCATAAACACATATCTAATATAAAATCCAACATAAGTTTTCAACATTTTTATCTTCATCATATCCTTTAATTGAAATAAACTTAACGAATTAAATTAGCTATTTTGTCCTTCTAGACAAACACCTAAAGAATAAAAGAGGAGGTATAAATTTTTAACATACTTTTCACAATACTTGGATTCAAAAATCAAGCACATTATTATAAATTTAGACTAATATTATTTTTTTCAGCTTCAATTATAAATGCAACTAACAAAACGTCACATGAACACACAAAGAGTAAAACCTATGAAACTAAATAAAAAAAAGAAGAAGAAAAACTTACTCAGATTAATGTTCTGATTAGGACTCAGATTAATGTTCTGATTAGGACTCAGATTAATGTTCTGATTAGGAAAATTTGAAATATTATTTGTCTTTTCCTCAATGACTTGGAGAGAAAAAAAAAATGAAGATAGTTAAAAACTTTTAAAGAAAAGGTGGGGAGTTTTTAAAGAAAATGAGTTTTAATAATATTGTACTTTTTCAGAGACATAAAAAAAATTATATTACTTTATATATACATACAAATATATATATATATATATATATATATATATATATATATATATTATATCTTTTCAAAATTAAATATGAATATTATTCTTTGTCTGTTTTAAAATCGTCACTCTGTAATACTAAAATAAATTGTTTTATGTGCATGGAACTAAAATAAATTGTTTTATGTGTATGGAACTGCTGGGTTATATATTCTTTCATATATGGGTTATGGTTATTTGAGAGATTGTGATTTTAAATATATATGACATTAGTATTACATATATAACGCATTTGACACCATTTTTATCTCAAAACTTTAAGGCAATGATGTTATGGGTTTTTATTCTTATATAGTGTTTAATTTTGTCTATTCTAATATATTTTCCTTCAAGTGTATGAGTGACTCTTTTTTGTTGTGGTTATGCGGTCAGTCACTCCGAACCATCGGCTCTGATACCACTGTTAGGTTTATATTTTACGTCATATATGGTTATAGACATTGAGAGATTGTGGTTCTATATGATTATATAACATGAGTCTTACACATATAAGACATTTGCCACCACTTTTACTCCAAAACTTTAAGACAATGATGTTATGAGTCTTTATTCTTATATAGTGTTTAACTTATATATTCTATCCAATGTGAGACTTTTAACTCACACTTGAACAATTCCCGGAAAAAAAATATTAAAAACTCTAATGACAAATACGTATAATAGAAATTTAATGTAATAATAGACGTTTTCTAGACATTACAAGAAGATTAAAAAAAAATCGGTGGAAAATTTTGAAATTTAAAGTTTTGATTCCCAGGTACGTGCTTTGTGATTTACTTCAATTTTGTTGGTTTTACTCATTGTTGATTTAATATTTTAGATTATGGTTAAACGATTTGTTTTTATCCTGATAATAGATTATAATTAAACCCTAAAATGAAAAAGAGCCGAATACAAGATACAGAAAATCTTAACATTTAAAGAAATTTCATTTAAGGAGACCTCTAAAGGTTCTTTATCCTCTTCTATAAATAGCTGAAATTGAGCATTATATGGTTTACCTCTTCTCTGTTTTCTTTCTCCATTATACTAAAGAACTGATATAGATGCACGTTATCTTTCGATTGCATTTTTGTTTCTTAACTATTTCTAACTTCAAAGTCAAATAATAAATAGTTTTGTTTTAAAATAGTTTGAAAATAATTGTAAGTAGTAAACCAAACATGTACTAAATGAAAAATTTCATCTTGCTATTATACACGTGATGATGTCGGCCACAGAGTTGGAGCATTGAAGCTTGGAATGGAAGGATGCAGCAGAATAAGATAAATAAACAACTTTAAAATGTGTCTACTACACATACATAAAATAAACATAGGTCAGATTTTAGTTTAATGATGGTCCCATTTATAAATTGTAGCAGGTTCATATTTCGACATTATGATGGAATCGCTGGACCCTACTTTATCAGATCATCTTTTTGCTTATCTTTTTCCTATCCTTTTCTTTTTTTATTTCTCTTCTAATAATGGTTTATCGTATTATTTCCTTGTTTTGTATATATAATTAAAATAATAATGATAAGAAAAAATCTTATTTTATGTACATTTAGTGATGAACTAGTGTTTCCCCCCTTTTCTAGATAAATAATAATATTTAAAATATTTTTTTCTCTTCACTCCAAAGAGATGAGTGAAGATTCTGTTATAAAGACTTCGTGGTGTTTCTTTCACTCAATTAAATTCACTGTGACTGAATTTATGTACCGACACATATCACCAAACCCTCACTCAATTTAAATTTGAATTGGGCATGTGTCGAAACTAAATTTTAGAGAAAAAAAAATTAACACTTTGTTCATATATAAAACTCATATTGGACAATATTAAACTAACCATCACTTAAATCAACAAACATTCAAACAAATAGAAATAATTATTAATCTATTTCCATTTATCGATCACTAATTAATTACTAATAATGATGTGAAGAAAGTAACAGCAAAACATTAAAGAAAAACGTGGCAATAACTACTACATTATTCTACATTATTCATGCACCTTTTATAAAGCATAGAATTTCTAGATCATTGAATGATGGAAAGTTACTCCATTCAATCTCTGCACCATCTCAATATCTATATGTTTACCTACTTTTGGAATAAGAGTAAACAAAATTGGGATTTAGATTTAAGTTAATTTTATATGAAAATTTCCACCGGAATATATTAGACATAATTTTTATTTAAAAGTAACTTCGTTGGATTCACTATTGTTTTGATAAAATCAGAACGAGAATTCTACCTAATACTAAAACAAATCTAAAGGTATGTGGTTAATTTATTTTTGTTTTTGTGTCTAACAAAAAATCTGCAGGGTTGGTGGCAAATCTAATATTTTATTTTGATGTTTATAAAGTTGTTTCAACTTCTAATATTCAAATTTGGGATAAAGATTCCTTCAATCCAAGTAGACAACTTGTAAGTCGGAAATCCGACTACAGTATTGCGATGTTTAAGAAGACACATGAAAGCTAGCCGCCCCTTCACCAAAACATTTTCACAACAGTAATGTTATCTGATGATTTTAAGAATATTTTATACAATTTCAATTTCATATAGATAAACTTTATTCAATTTTCTAATTTATGCAATTTGATTCTTAATTTTTTTATTTCATTCAAATTGGCTTAATTCCATCACCTTTGTAGTTACAATTTCAATTGGTCGCTGAAAAAAGCGCTGTTAATTAATGACATTCAGTAAGTACAACAACAATAATGAAATCATTATTAATTAGCTGATGATAGAGTGAGAACTTCAAATCTAACACTAAATTCTAAGAATGTGAAGTTAATTTAGATAAATTTAAATTTGTGAAAGTATTTTTTGTGTCTCCTGTGGTTTTCTATATTAAATAGTATTAATTAGAAGCATTTATTCACGACTTCCAAAATCTTGAGCTGTATGTCACATCTACTTTTCCCGCGGGTCATAGAGAGGAAACTTAATGCGCAATCAGATTCATAAAAGAACAAACACTGCTCTCAGCATGCTAAAAATTCATACCTTCGTTGGTAGGGCCTCCTCCTAATACTAAATTAGCATTAGTAAGAGCAAATCACAATTCATTAATTATTCCAACTTTCTTTAATTCAGATTTATCATCAACGCAATTTTATTGCACTTTCAATGCACCAACACAAGTAACAAAGGAAATGTTTGTTCAAAGTATGTAAGAGGACAATCAAAACACACTTCTTCTGGTAACATAACCGCACGCTTCCTTCACATTTCTTATTATTCGCCATGCTTGCATTTTACAAACGCACTCTTTTAAAAACCTACAAAGACCGAGTCTACGTTTGTTTCTATCAAGCTTCACATCTCACGAACATTAGGTAAAGCGCTGTAGCCACGTGTCAAATCACTCACTTTCATAATAAATAACAATTTTTGATCACATAAATAAAAATTATTATAATATTTAAAATTAATTTTGTTAGAATTCGTAAAAAATATTATGATTATGGAGTGAGTCTACGGAGGAGGGAGTGTGTTTGTGACTTTCCCTGTCGGAAATTTTTGTCGCACCCGACATATGAATGAAAAGTTACTTGCGGTAATGCACGTAGACAACATCAACGACAACGAAACACACTATATTAATTTAATGAGGAACTTTAGTTAAATCGGGTAAGAGATTGCGGAGAAGAGATTATAATTTATTTAATTATATATGAATAGTTTTACGACCCCTGCAAACGCAGCTGGTTGAAAACTACAGAGCATGGTAGGTTGTACTATTATGACCGATGATGCAGCAGAGCGCAGTGCTTTACAACTGTTAAAATACACCAAATTCATAAATAAAGGTAAAATAGCAGAAACAAACCCTATCATAGAAAATAATTTAAACATCTTTTTGTGAAAGACAAAACGCGGAAACTTTGCTTCCATTTTTCTCTTTCGTGCATCGCATCGCCAAGCCAGACGCCCTTCTTTCCATCGCTTTCTTTATTTGTCGCACATATTCTTCACATCCTACAAAACATAACAACACATGCACATATTATATACACTGTGTCTGTCAATGTCATTAGTGGGTTCGTGGTCCCTGTAAGACCCAACCACAAAAATCATTTTCCGTATCAAATTAAAGCCTTGACATGGGTCACGAGGGGTTGGTGTTCATTTTTTTGGGAACAAGTATACATGTAAGAAAATGGAAGTATTGATGAAAAAAATATAATAATATATAATGTACGTAGGTAGGAAGAAGGTTACCATAGGGTTATCCTAGTTGACCACCGTCTAAGAGTGGTAAGGAGGGGGAGGTGATGCGTAGATGTAGGGCTTCTTGTAAGGTGGTGGTGGTGGAGAGTGATAGACTGGGTGGGGAATGTAAGGAGGATGAGGGTGAGGAAGAGGGTGCGGGTGGGGCAGAGGGTGGGGGTGAGGAAGTGGGTGTGGGT
>Ga0214544_1003237_pt1 | contig 33904 bp, 16 predicted proteins | sample CNSS3metaG_FD_160074 | JGI IMG/M metagenome (GOLD analysis project Ga0214544, IMG submission 160074) | Root nodule microbial communities from cowpea collected in UCLA plant growth center, Los Angeles, California, USA - CNSS3 | ecosystem: Host-associated > Plants > Roots > Nodule | place: USA...
TAAATACATACATAAATAAAAAATATTATATATATATATATATATATATATATATATATATATATATATATATATATATATATATATATATATATATATATATTACCAAAATCTCAAATTTAAGCACGTTAACTTTTTCCAAAATATTGGGCAACAATACCTTTATTGTGTCGAACTATAAAACTAACGATTGAACTTGTTTCCAAATTATTGACCAAGTAATGTAAAATAGTCAAAAGAAATTTATTTGAACTCATAAACCATCAAAAGCACGACTTTCATACAGTTCGATGAAGTTAAAAAAAAAAAGGAAATCTCAGACTTTAATGTACAGTTTTAAAAATATAAAATGTAAATCATGACTTGTTTTACGTCCAATTTCAATAAAAAAAAACATATGCAACTAAGACATAATTTCTAATAATTTGTCAAATGACTTTAAATTGATGAAGTCGTACTTACCAGAACGTATGATTTTTAAAATTATTTGACAAATGAATTTTAAAATTTATCCATTATTCTTCTTTGATCCTCTCTGAATGATTCTTTCATTGAGATGTAAGCATTGGAGCTATACGTGTGGAGGGAGGAAGGAAGCCAACAATAACTCATGGCTTCTTCAAATTGCTTTGGGCTTGGATTAGGGATATCTTGTGCTCCACAATTATCAAAATTTACTCGCAATAAAATTTATTTGAATTATATTTTAAAATTAATTTTTTATCTGAATTTATATTTCATAATATTATTTTTTAAATAATTTTGCTTACAATTAAAAACAGAAAAATAAAAAATATATACGGATATCATGAATATTATTGTTGTTTATATATGTCATCAAATGTATTTAATATTGTTTTTTTACAAGAAACTATCCTTTTTTTTTAATATCATTCAATTACATTAACCTTCTACAATATCTTTCTTAAAGAAAAATACTATAAGTATTATAGTTAATTATCTTCATCTTCTGTACCTTGATTTATTACCTTTATTAATTTGTCATAGTTACCTCAATAAAAAATTAGTGTACAAGAGTTATATATAAAATTGGTAATACCAAAAGATGACACACACGCAAGGGTAGATGTCAATAAAGAGGATAGGATATGGATAGTAGTTCTCATGTATCATATTTGTAAGATAAATATTTGTCCTATACCCGTATTTATATCTGTCGGGTATCCGTTATGCGAGTATCTGCATAATTTTTTAATATCCACGGGTACCCGCAGATATTTATAAAAAAATAAAAATAAATATTTAACAACATATTTTAATCGTAAATTCAAATAAAATACTATATATAACATTCATAAATTGTAAACAAAGTTCAAATAATCCATTTAAATAGTATTTGAATAATAGTTTACAAAGAAATTATTTTTTTAAACTAATTGATAAAGAAACAACTCATTCAAAATCAATATGTTAATATTTTAATTATGTCTTTTTATTTTTTTGAAAATTTAAATTAGAGTATAGCGGGTACGAGTATCCACGGGTACAGATACTATGATACCTGTACAACCCATTTACAATATTTATTTTCTACCTGTTGCGAGTTTTATATGTGGGTACGAAATTTTTTGACATCCTGAACAAGGGGATGCATGTGTTGTTTTTTTGCCAAAAACAAGGTAGGTAGAGAAATATTGTATACAATAATGCTAAATAGTACAAATAATTTTCTTGAATTGGTTTCAGAGGTATTTTTATTACAAATTAAGTATGAAATGAAAATCATATATTAAATAAAAAAATTAAGTAATATATAAAAAAATAAGATTAACAAAGATTAGATTTTAAAGTTTTCAACAGCTTCTTCAACCAACCAAACCATTTGAGCAATTTTCATGGTCCAAGCAAACAGAGTCGAGCGGAATGAGGTTACTGTCTTTTCTTGATTGCATAATCGCTATTATTTTACGTGTATTCAGGCTAAAACTAAACTTAAAATAATTTAATTATACCAGGATGAATAATGGAGAATTTAAAACAAGGTCTAAAATAATAATAATGCTTAATCATTGTTTTGAAACTAAGATTAACAGTAATCAATAAACTACACATGTTAGTGGATGAATAAGACCGGTTCTATTTTTTTTTAATCTAACTTGGTACACATTTGGTAAAGCAAAACAATAGAAAATGGCGCAACAAAGGAAGCAGAAGTGGCCTCAAAGTTCAGTTATCTTAATGAGTAACTAAGAGGCAGTGGAAGAAACGTAATACACAACACTGAATAGGGCATGCACAAAGCACAAAATTCCACCGATGGATAGGAAGTGATGGTGAGTGAAACCACAGGAACCACTTGATTTGTTGTTTGATGAAGTTCCTATCACCAGCATGCTCAATCCAACGGCCAACACAATCCTGAACAACAACACAATTCTGTATTTCATTTTTTCAAACTAAATATTTTATAATTTCTCGAAAAGAGTAATGATGAAAATGAGGCATTACCATGTTAAAATGAGAGAAGCCATGGAGAGTTGTCTATTGGGAGAAGCCTTATCAGCCTCTGATTGAGAACAAAGGCAACTGAAGCCACCAACCAAATTGAGTATAAGATGAGCTAATGCCAAAAGCAGTGCTGCACCCAACCCCAGCATGAAGGCCTTATGGCTTGGATCTTTGCACTCAAATATCCACAATCTCAAGTGCTTAACCTGTTCAATTGGTTCAAACCTAAAACAACCATTTCATCTTTACACAAACTTCAAAAACGAAACATCTTCTTCAACCATACCTTGTTTTGTGCAATTTCAGCTTCAATGCCTAGAATCCCAGCTGTGATATCCATCACCACAAGCAAGAGACACAGAAAAATTGCTGCTCCTCTGTTCATTTTTGGGAGAATTGAAAGTGTTTGTTTCTGGTTTGATTGTTGGGAAGAGGGGTAAACACTGAATGGTACATAAAGTATATATAGAATATAACTAGATTGGTAGGAGGTGGGATAAGTGGGAAAAGCCTTTTTATACAAACTGGACAATCTAAACTTTGGTTTGCTTTTGTGTCTCTTTATTTTTATTTTTTTCCTCTGATGTTGGATTCGTTTGATAGGGTGCAAGGAAAGCAGGGCATAAACCAGCTCATAAAATAGCGTCACTATAGGTATCTACACAGTGGGCCAAATGATTGTGAATAGGTAACATTTCTTTATTAATAAATGCTCATAATTAAATTATTATAAATTAATAGACTCATTTGATTATTAATACAATCATCTATAATCTTTATAATATTACTACATATCTTATTATTAGTAAGAGGTTAAATGTTCTTGTTGGATCTTCCAAGAGAGAATCAATTTCTTCCTCAAGTGTAACTTCCTTCACTTTGGTACTTTTACCTCAAAAATATATTTGTTTGATTCTCTATCAGAAAGATTTTTGATACAGAACTCGTCTAAGTCGGTCACCATAGGAACATTCGTCTTTAACATCATTATTGGGTCTTTCGAGAAAGGATCACCGAAAAGATACAAAATCAATAAGACATGAGAATATAAGGTATTGACACCACTCTCAATTCAAACCTTAAGACAATAGGTTTATGGGGCTTTATTATTATATGGTGCTCAACTTTCTCATTTGAGTTTATGGGACTTCATCCTTATATAGTGTTTAACTTTTTCATTTTTAGACGTATTAGAAAGACTTTCGATACAGGAACTTGTCTAAGCTGGTCACTAAGATAAACCTTCGATTTTGATACCAATGTTGGGACTCTCGAGAAAGGATCACCGGAGAAATAAAATCCCGATGAGACATAAGTGTAACCCACACATAAGAAATTAATATCACTCTTAATCCAAAATTAAAGCAGTGTGTTTGTAGGTCTTCATCTTTATATGGTGCTCAACTTTATAATGTATACTTCAAATATAAAATAAATAAAATTATTTTATCTCTCCCAAATACTAGTACATAATATCTTATTGTGAGGTTTTTTTTTTTTTCGGCTTTCATTTTGTTTTCTTTCGGTCAAGTAAGCAATGGAATGGTATCAAATGAGCACATGATTTCGTATTATAAGCCATATATGAGCACATGAGCCATAGCATCAGCGATAAAGCCAAGAATATTTAGTAAGGTGTCGCTAATGTTGTAAATGACACTCTACTCTCACGAAAAACAAATTTTCATCTAATCTTAGAATAATTAGTACCTTATTTTAGAATTCATTAAATAAGTGGTGACATAATATTCCTTTTATTTTAAAATAATTAGTGCCTTATTTTTAGATTCATTAAATATGCAGTGACATAATATTCCTTTTATTTTCCAAACTTGTGTACATTTTACGGTAATAAATTATATACATATATAAAATTGAAATTGGAAATTAAGATGGATGCATTTGGAAGAAAGAAAATATCCTTGTCTTAGAAAAAAGATACATCATGAATACCTATATGTGTGACAAAAAGTATATATATGTGGTTTCAATCAGACAACCATGGTTTATGTTTGATGGCACTATGAACCTTTCCTTATTAATTAAGCGAACGTAACTTTCATCACTTTAAAGCTTATTAAAGGCACTGATTGGAATAAGCAAAAGTGATTTATACTATTCTATAAACAATATTTAACGTCCAACGAGTCTTATTTGAAGAATCTGTCACAATATAAATTTAAGAAACCTAACATGAGTAAATTCTATGGAATTATGTATTTTATTCTTAACGCTTTTCTACAATATTTCCTTAAATAAGGCTTGGCTAGCATTTTAGATTTTAAAAGTTACTTCAAAAATAAGTAATAATTGAGATTTAGGTTTGAAACTAAGATTGTTTTGTAATTATGTAATTTGTTTATCTTGATTCTTGAAGTTGCTTTTAATCAAGGTTGTGAATTAGAGGAAGGTGATTAAGATTGTTGTCATAGTTTCTAATCCCACTTAATAGTTTTAATGTATGTCTATATACATAAACCATACATGACAGTATAATTTGGTGGAATTGAAAGCAAATGGGAAGTAAACAGTGAGAATACCACTTAAAAGAAAATAAGTATCAAAAGTTTTAAAATGCATGAAAAATATAAAAAGTATTTCCACATAGAAATCCTATATTTAAATTGGTACCCAACACAAAACGAAAGTCTTTTTAGATGCAAGTATCTCCGATCTATTATTCTTAAACATCAAAATGCATGGAATAGACATGAAAGAAGGATCTATCCCTACAACACTTTATAGAATCAGTACAAGATCATGAATACTTGTAATCTAACTCACAAGATAAGAACTTGTAATAGGAAAACCAGTGAATTACCACAATTGCTTAAAGAATCAAATCGAATTTCTCCTCCTGCTGCTTGCTGAATTCTTTTAGCAATTGAACTCTCTATTTCAATCATTATAAGGCACCAAAATTATGGAATTGATTTGAAAAAAAATACCAATCAATAACTGTACCGTTCAAGTTCAGTTAACAATCGACGAGCCAACTGCTTATGATTAGGAGCTTGATCGGTGATAGAAAAAGCCACCGCCAATTCAATTTAACTGCACTGCGCTTGATACAATGTCGGGAGCACAACAATCACAAAACTGCATCCGCTGCTGTTTGTGGAATTAAATGCATTGAACGTACTCATTTGTTTTGATTCAAACTGCAGTTGCTGAATTAATCCAATCACAGAAAATATCAACTGCTTGCTTCCAAAACACTGGAGCAACGAACCAGACCTTGAATCAATTGCTTCTCACAAAATTCGTCTGAACAAAACTATTGAAACAGATGATAAAGCATAGACTCACTTACATTCGGCGCAGAGCCAATTCCAAATATTGGACGAAATGCTTCAGTGAAACCTGATTGATTCTTGCACTGAACGTAAATTTTAGCGTCACCTCCAGAATTCCGCTTGTTAATTGCGTGAATTCAGTCTATCTTCGCTTAATCAACGAAAGCGATCCTTCAATCAAAGACGCTTACCACTTACCAATAACCGAACAAACATCACAGAGTGTTACAGAGAGGTTGGATCTGTCATCAAAATGTTGGATCTAAGCTTTGATAACCAAATACGAATATTCAACTTCTGTTTAGCTTGAGATTAGAACCTGTTAGGGATTTTGATTCAATTTTCTATCACGAACTAACTAACAATGGAAACTCTGAATTTTGATCGAGAAATGTTGGATACTTATTATTGAGAACTAATTAAATCTAAGAAGATTATTTAAATGTGAAGATTTACTTCTAAGAGATGAGAAAGAATTAAACACATTTCACATTTCACTAGGTAAGCAAAACATGATAAAGGACATTCTTTGGCGAAAACATGAAGCGAAGGATAACAAGACATTAAGTTCAAGACAGAGAACAAAGAAGAAAAGATGGAGAAACCTATAATAAGAATGCAAAGAGTACTACTTGAAGATGGAGAAGCCTTCATTTCCATGATAATTTCAAGATAGAATCATCACTTGCCTTTTTTAAGAGTTTAAGATAAAATCCAAATCACTTACACAAGTGTTCTTACAACTATAAGAACCCTCCTTATATATATATAGTGTGGGAAGGGATTAATCAAACAAATAATTTCCTTCCGTAGTCTTATATTAGAACAAAACATAAAATAAACTAATACCAGGGACAACTACTCTTTTCTTGCTAATATAAAAAATACACATTTACTTTATTTTCAGCATCACATCAACATCAATTCAACAACCAACACAGTCCTGATCAACCACACAATTAAAAGGAGACAAATAAAAATCATGCCACACAAATTTTGTATTTATTTTTCTCATCACATCGTTTATCACATTCCAAATTTCTTTGCTTCTCTCTGAATTGTACATTTAACATTTCTACTTGTTCTTTTTCTCCAAAACAATACTGAAGGCAATGAGACATTACCATGTTAGAATGAGAGAAGCCACTCAGAATTGTCTATTGGCAGAACCCTTATCAGCCTCTGGTTGAGAACAAAGGCAACTGAAGCCACCAACCAAATTGAGTACAACATGAGCTAATGACAAAAGCAAGGCTGCACCCAACCCTATGACTTGGATCTTTACTCTCAAATATCCACAATCTCAAGTATTTCAGCTATCTAATTGGTTATCAACTAAAACAACTATTGCATCTTAATAGAAATTTCAAAAGAAAAAAAAAATCTTGAATGAACTTAGAGAATGAGCTTCAAGCATGCCTCAGTTTTGTGCAATTTCAGCTTCAATGCCATGACCTTAAGCAAGAAGCATGAAAAAAATGTCTCACCATAATCTTTCCTTTGTAGTTTTATTCAGTGTTAGCATTCTCATGCAGGTCCTCACTGGAGGCTGGATGGAGAACCTTGAAGCTAATTGCAGGGCAAAATATAACACTGAACCTATAACCAACTGTTTCAAAATGCTAGACGGAATCCAAAACCTAAATTATATGGCGTCACACAACTCCGTTGATCAAATGAATTAATGCAACAAACAACACACTTTGATAGATTCAGAGCCTTTGGGAGAAAAATGCATGCAAATCTGGTACGCAGCATTACTGCATTTAATCAATGTCATTCGAAGTGTATAATCAAAGAGTTGTATACCTTATTGCGAAAAACATACAGGGTTACAAAAAAAGTGCTCCCACATTCACATCATCCCAATACCAAAAGAAAAACATCAATAAAGTAACAACCCCATCACCCAACAAATTTATGAAAAAAAGAGAGTGAGAATAATAAGAATCACTCAGATCCGATACCAATTTTCCTTTTCCTTTTTGACCCAATTGCCATCTGAAAAATGCAGACACATAGCTACACAAAAACATGCACAGGAGCTAGTGCCACCAGCGCCGACCCTGGTGTAGGTGTATTAATAGGTGGCCCCGCCACACTTGGAGGATTTGGAGGGGCTGGAGGAGCAGTTTCCTCCGGCGGCGGTGGCAGTGACTGCAGCATCGGCGGCGGCGGCGGCGGAGATGGGTTGGGGTCGGAAGGAGGAGGAAGGGTTGGATTTGTGCCCGGAATTATTGGTGGGGGAGGGGGGTACTGAAAGAAGGGAGGTGGGGTTGGTGAATTGAAATTGGGGCCGGGGAGTGGATGTGAGCAAGACCCATCAGAACATTCATTTGCAGCTTTGTGGTGGCGGCGTAGGATCCCCAATCCCAAAACCAGACCCAGAACAACGAGCACCGTGACTATGAAAATGAAGATCTTTGTTGCTTTGCCTACGTAGCACATTGTCTTGTTCTTTTTTCTCTGCAGCTGAGAAAAACGATTTCGTAACTGTTGAAGATAGTGGGGCTTTGTCTGTGTGTCCTACCCTGAAACTTGATTTCCTTTTCAGAACAAGTTCTTCTCCCACTATTTGTTCATCTGGGTTCAGTAGTGACTGTGTGTGGGTCTTCTGCTTTCTTTTTCGTCTTTTTCCATTGTTGCGCTCTTCTATGCTCTTTCCATGCTCACTACAATGCACCTGCACCTGCCCTTTCCTTAACGGCTAGAAACACAGCAATTCACGTTACCAGAGGTGCATAAACCTATCATTTTAAAACTTAATAGCTTTAAATCAGAGATTAAAGACCAAACAACTTTTGTAATACTCCAAGGTTACATTATTCTTAAATTAAATACTAGCATGTAATAACCGATTTACAGGTCAACTAATCTTCTAACAAATACTGTCATGAACAATTCTGATATACACACCACACTCCATCTAGCTAAACATTATGATCATGGTTGCACAAACTTTATGCACGTATGCAAAAAAATTCAATTTAAATCCATTCATTTATTAAAATCTTAAAATTTGTAATATATAATATATAAAGACAGTGGACAAGAATATAGAAAATCCACCTACATTAATGGTGACAAACTGCTTCAACAACCACCAATAATAAAGCCAAAAACTTTTCAACAAAAGTAATGACATTAACTATTATGTTAAGACATATGATTCTAAATAAGGAGTTAAATTGATTATTTTAGAACATTTAAAAAAATGAAAAATGCTTACACTTTTAACTTCATAACTTTATATATAATCATAATTAATAATTAATAAGGTGTATATTATTTCTATAATGATAGTTCTCTATTCTATGAATATATTTACTTATATCATTCATCAAATTAGATTACTCTTGTTATGATAACTTTTTGGCCTCTATTATTAAATGATGTATTATTAGTGTTTTATAGAAAGAATTTGGAAGACATATAACTTTTGGTTTTTAATGTTATGGTGGGAAGATGTTGACATTAAACAGTATATTTATATAAGTAAAGGTCATTTGAAAGTAAATAAACTAAAGAAGTGAATAATACTTAAAAGGATAAATAAGAATAAAATATCAATTTATATTAGTGAAGACCCAAAATATTTTAATGTTGAAGTTAAGAATAATGACAATGGAATATGGAACAATGTATGTTCAAATAGTTAGTAAGTATGATAATAAATGTTAAAAGAATTTAATTGGTAACTTTTAAAACCCAAGTGGAGTCCAAGAACTTCAACATATATTTCAACTTCAGACCCAGTATTCTCCTTTTAAAAAAAAATAAAAATGTTTAATTGATGTATATTCTAAGTTTTAATCCATCCAATATACTAGGTCATTACTTTAATTAATGATAATTAATTTGTATTTTTTTTTAATCTCTCATCATGATTAACAAGTATGAACTTTCAAGGATAAATTATTATATTTGAACCTATTTAGGTCTGCTTATAGTTGTATTTTCATTATTTTTAATAAACGCAAAAAGAAATAGAAATAACTTTGTCACTATATATATGAATGTAATGATGACACTTTATTAGAAAAGAAAACTCTTAGAAGGTTATCATACATGGATAGAGCCCAAAAGTAGGAAAAGTTAACGGGACATAAGAGGAAGTCATCAAGAAGTATTTTCTTTGTGAAAATTGACCCAATTTTCCAATGCTTTCTAACACTTAAAATTTTCATACTTACTTTTTCTTTCTTGACAAGCTTTTGTTTAAAAGAAATTACTTCATAATAACTTACAACAACAGCAACATGGTTAGGAATAATGATGATACTGATTTCCAATATTAAATCAAAGAATGAATACGCGTATAAGAAAGGATGAAAAATTAACTTAAATGAGTGCCACCGAAGATGATTAGTGTATATACTACAAATATATGAATTTATTTGTAGTTTGAAAAACATGAAGATAATGACACTAAATTTAAAAGCTTTTAACAATGTCTAACCATTACAGAGAGAATAACCAATTCAACAACATAATCATACTTATTATATTGATATTCATCTTCTTTTTACCAAAAGACTCAAGCTTATATTATAAGAACATATTCACTTCTCACTATTCATACTCCTATATATAAAAATTTTAATTAAATATTTTAATTGTTATATTTTCATCATTTTTATTTAACTTGAAAAACTATTTTATTTCGTTTTTATACTTGTTAGTATTAGAAAAAATCAAATGAAATGTATAGATTTGATATTGAAAATTTAAATAAAAAAATAAGTTGGAATTTAATTTAATCTCGATTTGGTAGTTTTGGTAATAAGTGAAAAATATAAAAATATTTGTAATAAGTGAAAAATTGACTATGGCAAAGATTATTTATTGAAGTATAAATAAGTGAAAAATTGACTATGGCACAGATTAATACAGATTAAGCCCACAACCCAATTATCTGTAACTATTAATTTCAAAAGCTTTTTTCTTATTGCACCCCCATCACTACTAAATACAGCATAACACATTAGAAACTACATTTCTAATATCAAGAGTTTTTTTTTATTATTATTTATTTCAGTTCTCTTCCATAGCCTACTTATGAAACATTCGTTTCTATGCTTAACGAATTTTACTATCTAAAATTCACAAATACAAATACTTTCGTACACACAACCTAAATATTCTGCATCCCATATATCTAACCTTAGTTTGAAACCAATTTTGTTATCATTAATATAATTTTATTTAAATGTATAATGTGTTATTTATTCTTTTAGAGAAATGTAATACATTTTCTAAAAATAGTAAAAACAATTGATAAAATAATATCATTTATAATATTTTGGAATTCGTTAAACGCGTTTTTCAAGCTATATAGAACTTTCGCTCCGTTCAGTGTCCAAAAGAAGTACTAAATAGACACTTTCATATTTATCTCTTCATACCACTGGAATTTGATATTCATGTCCAATTTTGACGTAATTTTTAATGAAATGAGCTTCATGGTTATCTTATCCATTTCAATACTTTATTCAAAGCCTTTTAATTTATAACTAACCTTGAAAGTTTGTCTCTAAATTCTTAATATAAAATTCAAAACAACTCGAAAAGGACTCAGAAGACAAATGCATAAATTTATAAAACATTCTACTGAATATTCTGAGAGCAAAAATGAGAATGAGTGTTTTAAGTACAGGAGGAATATGCTTATTATCTCATTTGCAAAACCCCAAAAAAGTGTTTGTAGAAAAAAAAAACAGAGAATAAAAAATGTTCCACGGGAAAAAGGAACGATAAATACTTTAAAGATAAGAAATGATATATTTTCACCGTTTGATTAAATAAACGCCCACTTGACATATTCATTTTAATAATATAATAATAAATTAATTCTTTCAAAAAATATGTCTAAAATTTTACAATAATAATTTCAAAAAGAAAATTGACATATATTTTTTAATAACGAAATAACTATTTGAAAACCAGTAATATTAATAATTTTTAAATATGAATTTTGATATTATTACAATGAAGTTGCGAAGTAGGTGATAATATAAAACTTGTGTAGACGATTGGAGTAGCATAGATATGGTATTGTTGAGGTGTATAAGTGAGAGAAGAGAAGGTAAAATAGTTGAGAAATTGAAGAGAGAGGAAAATGTGTAAAACACTATGGATGTAAAGTAGCAGTAATAAGAGGCAGAAAACATTGAACACTTAATTGATGGTATCAGTGTGCTGAAACTAAGCTTAATGGGAAGAAGAAAGCATTCAGAAATGAAAGCAGAAGCTAAGATTAGTTGAAAACAGATTTGGAGGAAAGGTGATTATGGTGCTGGTTCCTCCTATCTGATAATTTTCTGAGGAGAGATAACTGTTCAAAAGAGAAGACACAAAAACCTTGAGAATAGAGCATGGTCTGTGCGACGGGTGAGTTAACCAGCACCTGCAGTAGCTGAGAGCGATTAAGTTTCTCGAGATCCACGAATACCGCTGAGTTTTGGCGGAAGGAAGGAGCGGAAGAAGATGAATGGGAGGGCATGGACTGCAGCACGCGGAACTGCGCCTGAAGAAACCTCACGTACTTGTACGCTTCCTCAAGGAGCGTGCCTTGGTCCATTTTCTTGTCCCACGGCATCAGTTTCTGCAGGCACCGGGTTTTCTCGCTCAGCTTTTGTCTGCGTTGCCGAGCCAGGTTGCTCTGCGGGATCATCGGGGACTCCAAACGCTGCCGTTTCGGCTGGGGTTGCTCCGGGGACCGGAGCTGCGGGAGGCGGAGGAAGGGGGTGGGATGGTATTGGGGGAAGAATTTGAAAGGTTGAGAGGGTTCGGTTTTAGGGACAAGGAGTTTTGGAGGTTCTGCGGCTTGCGGGATTAGGGTAGGGTCGTCGGTTAGAGAAGCCAAGGTGGGGAAGCCATCGGCGAAAAGGGAAGGGTTGAGAGAGAGGAGTGACTGTAGACTGGTGCCGGAAAACATGGGGTCCAAGGAGGAGCCGTCGCCGGAATACATTATCGTAACTTACACAGAGATTGAGAGTGAGGGAAGTGAGAGGAATGAAAAGGGGATTATATAATGGTATATATATATATAAGAGCTTGGTGATGGTGAGAGAGAAAAGAAGAAAGGAGTTAATTATGAATAATTAATGTAGCCATAAACAATACTATTTAGTATTTAATAAGGATTAGAGATTTAATTAGAATGGTGAATGATTTGGATTCTTTCTTCTTTGCAGTTGAAATAAAAAACTAATCCATTTATTATCTCAATAAATTTGACAGTCGATCTTAATTTTTTTTATTATAATTTAATTTGTTTTTATATCATTTGTTAGATCGAAGAATAATAAACATTATGAATTGGTAGGGTTTATTAGTGAGAGAGTCGTAACGTTAGATGAATTAATTTCAGATTTTATTAATCGTTAAGATTTATTAAACAGCGTTAACGTTAAACAAATCCTGTTTTTACTTTTTAAAAAATATAAAAAGAACATTGGTTAGATATATTATGAGGAAAATAGAATATTTAAATTAATATTATAAGAATGAGAATGAGAATGGAAGTAACAGGTGGAATGAGAAGAATGGATGCGTGCAGTGATGACAGAGTGTGTGTGCGTTGGTTGGTTTGTTTGTTTGTTTGTTTTTTTTTTTGTTTTGTCTGCTTCTGATACAATTTTGGGCTTCTTGTTGTTCTTTTTCTTATTATCCCTGACACTGTTGTTGTCGTCAACTTTTCTTTTCTTTTTCTTGTTATTTAGTTATGGTTTGAGGCATGGCTTGCATCGCAACCGTTGCATGTCATCACCATCCGACGGCTGGGATGCTTAATTCTGAAAAGGTAATGTTTCGTGTTCTTCTATCTTCCCTGGTATATTCACACGTTCTTCCAATGCCATTTTGTTATAATGAAACACTCTGCTCAATCATTATTATATGCACGAAACGTGGTTTTACTTTAAAAAAAGAAAAAAAAATGAAAATTATGATTTGCTTATAGATAATGGTGATCTGTGTTACACTTCCGAAAAATAATATGGCAAATTTGATTTAATTTAGTTTTACTTATTCGTCCAATATGATTTATACGATATTTTTAGATAAAAAAATATAAAAAAGTAGGTGTTTTTTTCATTGTTATCCAAAAATCAGTGAAAGGACAAATGTTAAAAGAATATGGCAACAATAAAGACGGCCAAAGCAACAGTACCATCTATCCAATGCTACAAAAGCATCAAAAGTTTAGCTGTAAAATAAAAGTGACATTTTCCAAAGCAAACATCGATTTTGAATAAGAACTCGGATATTATTGTATAACGATATATTACATCTTAATTCGGCGTGTTATAACTTAATTAACCATAATTATTTTATTTTATTTTATTTTATTTTAACATGCATCTTTATTTATAAAGACTAAAAAATTTATTAACAGTATAAAAGTATATTATGATGCTTCAATTAATCCTTTACACTTGTTTCACATAAACAAAAAACTTTGTATTTTCATGTAATTTTACTAAGGTTTTTTACGTGAATATCATTATTTGAGCACCATATTTAAATTTGGCTTAAATACTTTTTTGGTCCTCATTTTTCATAGTGTTTGTTGCAGATGCTCCTCATCTTGACATAATGTTTAAAATGATCATCATTTTTACCGAATGTTTAAAATGATCCTCATTTTCGTAATTCGTGTTTTATTTAGTCCTTTTCTGTAACGCCGTTTAAATCATTAACGGAGCATTGTATAAGTGGCACGATTTGTATTAGGATGTGTTATGTGCCACTTGTATAATGCTCCGTTAATGATTTAAACAACGTCATAGAAAATGATCAAATCAAACACGAATGGTGAAAATGAGGACCTTTTTAAACATTCGGTAGAAATGATGATCATTTTAAACATTCTGTCAAAATGAGGACCATCCGCAATAAATACTACGAAAATAAGGACCAAAAAGGTATTTAAGCCTTTAAATTTATAAAAATAGATGAATACTTAGTAGAGACCCATGTATACTATTTAATACTTATTATTAACCAAAAAAAGTTGGTAATAGACAAACTTTAAAGAAGGGATTAAATAGAGGTCATACTTCATTGGAAGACAATTAAAGATAATTCATAATTCTTAGGTTACATCTAATTCACTAATGAAAACTTTGATTACAATAACTACAACTATTTAATTATTTTTTTCTCAATTTTTTCCTCAGATTGGGAACACGGCTATTCTTTATTGTCACTTTTCGTTACAATCACAAAGGAAATATTGAAAAAAGTGTTTATTCTCAAGGAGATTATGTTGGAAGTATCTTCTGGGAGAGGGATAAATTCATAGAGTAAAAAATACAAAGGTTTAATATACTTTCACCAAGAACAAATTATACACAAAGCTAATTAACAAGAGTTGTAGACATCATCAAGTTGGAAATATAGAAACAATACAAATATATTTGGCACTTCAATTAAATTGATTGCACTCATTTAGTTCATGACCATTTGATTCCTTAAAATAAAATTTTAGAACTCAATTTTCAATAACAACTCAATTATTATTTAATAATATAAGATTTTTAACCATATAATATCTTAAATGGCTTCCAACTAGTCTCAACTATGACAAATTTGTAATGACTTTGGCATCATACACTTGTGTATAATGACTTTATCATATATCAAGATAATGTAAGATTTTTAACACTATATTTGATCCAAGGAATAAATATTTAAAATGTGAAATTAAATATTTGTAGGTAGTATAATAGGATTCTCATTGCAATGACATAATAATTCCAAAAAAAATTACTATGATAGATTCTTAATACTTTTAATATCATATTAAAGTAGTGGACATTTAAATTTAATTTTCTCTTACAAAACTGACTTAATAAGATGAATTTTTTACCCACCTATATATTATAATTTGATCATATTTCTGATTGATGTAAAATTCATGACATTGTTGATATTCATATCTATCCATGAGAGTTAAAAACCTATATAAGAATTATTCTTACAAGAACTGAGATGACCGTATACTTCTCTTTGTTTCTAACATCTATTTTGTAAAATGTTTTCCTTTTTCAACTAGTGAATATGTCTATGATGACACTCAACAATCAAGTTAATTGAGATATATAGGAGTAAAAAGTTCACAATTATAAACAATACAATACATCTAAAAATGTATTTTTCATTGATACTTTAATCAACTCTTACAAGAATGGATGCAGCTTAATTGTCGAATTTGTCCTAATAACAATAGCGTTTAATCATTGTATCGGAAAAATTGCATTTCTTTGAGAGTGATCTCATATTATTATCCATACAACAACATTTTTACATAACATTATCTCACAACTTATCCATTTTATATTACTATCGTTTTTTTTTAATTGTGTAGATACCTTGGCTTTCATCTAAGATCACTATGTTTTCGCTTTTGAATTGGATAATATGAAAATTGAAAAATTTAGTTTGCAACAAATAAATGAGAAAAAAATTTGTAGAAAACCGAGAGGGAGTACGAATTTGCAATCGACGCTTGCTTCGGTGGTGATATAGTATTCAGTGTTCCTCTTTGTCCCAAAATAAAACCAAATTGAAGCTGCGTTTGCATGCGATTATAACTATTATTTATCCGTGGCATCCAATCATTTGATTCTGCTTGGTATGTTGTTATAAAGTGAAGCGATTCGACAGTTCATGCGCCGCAACTCCCAGACAAACTGCGACACGTGAATGTCAGATAATGTTCATAATACCCTAAGCTAAGTTTAATATCAAATACTAATCACTCATATTGTAATCGGCAGATACTGAACCCGGTCATATTATCGAAGAAGAAACGGTGTTCATTAATTTGGACTAACATAGCAACTAATGGTTCTGGTGTTTGGCAAATGGATGTTAATTATGATGAAGACCAAATCGATAAAGGAGACTCAGGTGCCTTCATCCTCGTGGATTGTTGTTTGTTTGAAGACTCATTTGGTGTCTATACTCACTCCACAAAGAATTCACCAAGAAAACACCTTCAGAAACGAGTTTCAATCTGCTCTATTCTAGTACACCTGCCTCCTTTCTTCTCGAGTCTGTTTCGTAGAGGATTGGTTTATAGGAAGAAGTGTATGGAAATTTTCAAAGAAAAATTAGAAAAACAACGATTTAGAAGTCGTGTCTGAATAGTGTGGCATATTAATTTATCATAGTACAAAACAATCTCTCCCCCTTGTCTGAATAAATTAAAAATACCATTTCTCTTTAATTAACTAAATTACATTTCCACTTCAATTTAATTATTTTCTTTTTTATCATTATTTAAGTGTGTTAAAGTTATAAACCGAAGATTTTCAACCAAACAATCGAACTTTTTAACGAAAAAACTGAAACAAATATTTTTCTCACTAAAATAAGTGAAGGATACATTCAAAAGTAACTTTATATACAAATACAGCTTATCAAGCTCTAATGAAAGTCTGTCAGAAAAATAACTTTTCGATGACTAGTTACACTTCTAAACGAATTAAAAAGGTGACTATATTTTAACACTAAAACATAAATGTAGTTCTCCCTTCCAACCTTGTTAACAATTAGCAGCCAATTATGGGCAATAATAAGGAAATATACTGGAAAAAAAGCTCAGCTAATAGTATCAATTTAAAAATTATTTTAAACTAAAGTATCCAAGAAAAGAAACCATGTTGTAGCCGACAAAGCACAAAAAAAAAACACGGGAGGACAGTCAGTGTCAGCGATTATCATTTCTCTCCCCGTAATGTTGGTTATCAGGTAACTACTGGGTTACTTATCAGGTGCCAGCTCAGTACTAAAAAGTGCAGACCATAGGACAACCTAATATGAAGCAACGTCGTCACCTAAAGCATTCCCCCATTAAACTCACGCACTCGTAAGTATCCGAGGTGAACTTGATCAGAATATTTGAAGGGGGAAATTACAGGGCACCGCTTTAGCGAATAAAAGACGAGAAGACACAGATGACTACTGGAAATAACCTTTCTTTTTTCTTCCTAACTATCATTTCATATTACATAAATGTAAAAACAATGCCCTACAATCAAATGAATTACAAATCAATGGCCAACAAAACTGTACACAAGAATGACTGAAAAGCGGTACAAGGAACGACGCTTTTGGATTAATAATTACAGACCCCCCACCCAGGCTAAAACAGGCAGGCAGCTCTGAAGGATGAACCATTCCATATCTAAAAGTAGCTGCTTTATCGAGCGTGCTCTGACCAAAATTCTCCAAACCATGCAAAATTTTAACGGTCCCACATGGCTTGGAATATGGCAGGTCTGTGCTTCAACCAATGAACCATCTCCCTGTCCAGTGCAGAGTTATTTACTACAGCATCTAACATTGGGCTACCAAAGAATTTCGGAAAACTTTTGAACGACCATATCCGGTCTTTGGGCCAAGATCTCTGCGGCTGCTTCTCCTGAATAAACAAAACAATAGATTACCAATTAATTGCCAATGTCACACTAAATCACAAAGAATATATCTGGGCTACCCTTTAAGCATGTCATTCCTAACACTGTTCAAAAGTCTACTTAAAGGATTTGAATCTGATTGAAGCTCCTTGAGGCATACTATTGCCAAAGACAGTACGTGAGGTATAAAGGTTTTCTATGGACAGCATGAGAAGGCTATCGAGGCTGCGGATGCAGTTACTTGCCTCGCATCTATGAAATCCTTTAGGTTGGGGTTTTCAACCCCCCGTTTGCTCTCAAAAATCTCAAGAGAATGCTTCTTGCAGAGAAAATATCTAGTGGCTGTTTGATATATGCCTATCATTTTAACATTTACTCAGTAACTCGCCTAATGGAACTAGTCTTCTGTCATTGGTCACTTTAAAATCATTTTGCCTATTGGGATAAAGTTTATTATTTTAACAGAACGTCATCATTTTTGGGTAAACTTATACTGTGTAAAGACATTTCCTATTTATTATTTCCAATCAACGAGCCTACCTAGGAAAAAAAAAAGCACAATAACAGAATAACTTAAACAATATATCATGATAAAAATAAAAAAAACTAACCATTCTAGCAAGCATAGATCTGACGGTCCTTGGACCATAAACACAATGTCGAGAGGGCTTCTGCGCCTTGGCATAAAAGGAACTTGTATCTGGTAAAGACAAGCAACCCCTGCTAGCTCTAGCCAGGCTCCGATCTGGATCAGCATTACTCTGGTTATGCCAAAATATCAGCTGTCCTAAACAATAATTTTCACCATATATCTTTCGGTACTCCTGAAATTCTGCTCCCGACTTGTTAGTGTACTTGGGACCTAAGTCAAGTGGACTAATATAGACAGGTGGTGATGTAATCGCTTGATAATTCTGCAAGATAAAAATTAAAAAACGGTTCAAAATGACAAGAAAATTAACTGTACCATCATGTTGCTTAGTATTGGCAGTAGCGAAGTATACCTGTATCCTAAAGAAGTACTTGGTATAAGCATAAATATGGATTAAGTCAGCAGCAGCATCATGCCGACATTTATATGTACAAGGAAGATTTCGGACCTCATCCCTCAACCTTTGAACATGAGAAAATTATAGCGTAAAGTTTGTGAAGTTCCACTAGGTTTAAAATAAACTAAAGACAAACTAGGTGTAGGAACCACATACCATAACAAAGATTTGCGAAGCTCTTTTTGAATATCTACTGAATGTGAAGGATCGTGAGCATGAATTTTAAGCTTGAGATCTTTCAAGATCTCTTCTTCAATATGAGGAGCGATGCACTTAAGAAGCTCCTCAACAAATGAACCCTCGCCTTTCCAGAGGAAGGAAACAGTTGCTTCAGGACTGAGCTTCTCAAGAGGAGGTGGTGCTTTCCGTGGATCGCCAAAAATACATCTCATGACATACCTTACCTGCAATACCCCACAAGAAATTAGCAAATACAGAAGGCAAAATTAATTGGAAAACTAAATACCAGAATGAGATAATGCTGCAGTGAAATAGGTGACACTAATCAAGTTCAAAACACAAAGGGTTGCAAATTTAGCGAAATGCTTGATTTCTTACAAGATATAATAACACTATTGACCATCTAGAAACGGCCAAATGATTGATTTACTACGTAAGAAGATATAACAATATTGACCAAACTAAAAACGGCCTTATGATGCAAGGCTTCTCTATCACAGTAGTATAGGCTTGGTTATTGACTGTTAAAAAGCCCAGGCCAAAAACATTGTGCTCACCATTTCTCCTTTATGATCAGGTTTACATGCAAAGTGTTTTCTTCTTATCAACGTTAAAAATATAGAATAATGAGAAAAGGCTAATATAGATATAAGGGTGGATAATCACCTTATCAAGAGTGACAGCAAGATTCTGAAGCCTTTGGTTGTAAACACCCTCGGCCTGAGTCATACAAAAAGTGGTATAAAGGGAAATATTACGAGGAAAAATGAGAATAGAATATTGCAAATGTCACGAAAGTAGACATATATCTGAAAATAATGTACGCAAAAGAAAGTAGACAGACAAAGAGCAGACCTGAACTTCGGCATCACTCCTTTCAACTTCAAGACATATATCTGAAAAATATTTTCTCTTTTCTTCCAGATTATGCTTTAGAATTTCTTCAGGAAGTTTTGTTCGTTCAAAATTGATAAATCTCACCTTCAACATAGAATATATGTTAGGGAAAATTGATGCACAACAACCACAAAAACATAAAAGAGGTATCAAGACAAAAGAAGGCACATACAAGGCGAGCCGCATAAGCAACAAGCCAATCCGGCAGGCCTCCAAGCAAACAACTGCCTAAACCAGCTCTTCCAAGGTCATTATAGTCCTCTTCAGACACAGAATTTAATTCACAAGCTTCTAGCATCAAATAATGCCGATCAAGAATTCCATGAGAGTCCTTCAGAACCTAAGAGGACAGAAAGCTCACTCCAGTCAACACATAAAATAGTACCAAAATAGAAACTCGGTTTCATGCAAAAAGCGCTACCAACTAATAACAAGCATGTCTTCTTCTGGTTTTTTTAGAATTGAAACCAGTGAACAATTAAGAATATTTATGTCTTCTCCTGGTTTTTTTAGCACCTATAAATTGAAACTTTTGAATAAGTTCAAACCTTTTGGAAAGCCCCTTCACCAGTCAAATTCAGATAGCTCCCACGGCATACTTGGCTTCCACACAAACAAACCGATGCTTCATACTCCTCCTTGCTCTACAGTGAGATGAAAGGTACTCATTACACAGCGATGTACTAAGAATATATTTACTCATGGAATAAAATAGACAGAAGTCAGAAGGTAACAGGACAAACCTCCGTTACAGAATTGTAGTCAAAAGTGATCTCCTCACCATTTTGAATTTTACGAACACTATAAATACCAATTTGATATTGACCATCAACGGCAGTCACCCTACAAAAACAGTGAAAATAACAACGGATAACTACAAGAGTATATAATAATTAACAATTAAAAAGAACGTAACATAAGGAATGCAACCCAGTAATGTAATCATCAACTAACAATAAATAACCTTGTCATTGCCGGGGAAAAATTTTAAATAATATATATAAAATGTGTCAATCGGTCAAATCTCAAACTATATCACAATATAAAAGATTTAAATAGAATATTCCTATCATGCACGTAGGCTTGGTCCCTCAAGCATCAACCTATACAAATTCTATTTTCCTCATCAAAAAGACAGCAATCACAGAGGCATTGAAGCCCATCGACACATTGAAGGACAAAACAACGCATTGGGGTTAAAAGAAGTAAAGACAATAGAATAAAAAGTAACAACTTTGCATGTGACCTTAACTCTGAATCTGGTAGTAATTCTTGCATTTAAGTTCTTTTTAGCAGAAAAATTCAAGTGCATTCTTTTGTGAAGTTTTGAACCCTCTAGTTCATTTTTTTTAGTAAATTAAGTCTGTATTTAAAAAAAAAAAAATTGATACTTTTGTCCATTTAGTTAACCATCAAAAATATTAATTTTCTACTCAAATAATTGGGGATTTACAATTGATATGGCACATATAATAAATTTAAAAGTTTGCAACCCAATAATTTAGTTGAAATTTGATGTTAAGTATGAAAGGAAAATTTTGGGATTTTTTGTTATGAAATTTGATATTTTGGCTGGTGAGTTGTAAATGAATGAATATATAAAACAAATGATTCAACTTTTATGAAGATTTGGAATACGAAAATGAGAATTTTAGAGTTTTAAATACAATTGGAAGGTGATGAACTTATTTGTAATAATTAAAAAACAGAGTCGAGTTCAAATAAAAAAAAAATAGATGAGCAAAATCACACATTAACAATAATAAAGGGACTAAAACTTCAATGAACCTAGCAAATAGCATAGACGTTAAATAAAGAATGGAAAAGGAAACATTCTGATTGAATTTAACTAGCCAATATTTGATTGACAGCACAACCACAACATGCAAGATGCAGAACATGATGAGCTACAAGCGGTTTTTATCATTTTCAAACGAAGGCCAAAGTAAAATTCACACTTCCATTAATGAATAATGGAAGTTGGAAGAAGATAATGATATAATTTCTACAATGATCACAATCATAATTGTAGCACACAAAAGAATATCATGATTGCATTTGATAAATAGATCAGTATAATCTTTCATGCACAAGTGACCCTAAATGCACACAGTGCACTAAAATAGCAACCACAATTGCTTTTACAATCAAGAGAACTAGTATCAGGATCTGAAAAGTCAGCAAACAACAACCATACAACCTGAATGACAAACAACTTACTTGGCTTCACAGTTAGGTCTGCACGAATGACATATTCGACTGGCATAATTAGCCATATGCATGGCATCAACAACAACTAAGTCATACCCATCAGCATCACCCTGTCATGAAAATTGTAAGATTCATCAGTATAAAATGAAGATGGATGAATAATATCAAGTTAGCCATCATAACCTCAGTATTTTGAAGGGATAGGTGGCACCTTTGGCCTCTCAAGGTAGATGTTGTAGAATTCTGGTGCTGGATCTTTACTATCTTTCTGCAGAGATCGAATCCCATCTTGTTTTTCAAACCACTTCCACACAGGATAAACCTATGAAAAACAATATAATAAAAACTATAATGCCTCACGAATACAAAATTCTTGAAGCATATGATGATATGCTACAGACTAAATTTCTAAACTGGATAACCGCTTGTGGAGTTGATAAGCTGAACAAGCAGAGCGCACCAACTCAAAAGAACAAACATCTCTATCTACAACTACTGTAAATAAAACACTTTATATAAACCATAGATAGCAACACGAGCAGTAGTTCAAAACCCCCAGGCTAACTAGAAAGTCAAGGATCCAACTGGCCAATATTTGTTATGGTGACACATTAGAGAGTAAATTATTGCACACTTCACAAGCTGCACGTGCAAAACATATAGATATCTAGATCTTTAGAGAAAAGATCACAACCGGTATAATGACTAGAAAATACAGAACAAATAGTGTGTGCAAAGTTGACTATTCTCTCCGGTGAATGGTTGTTGCTTAGATATTTGACAAGCTTCATATGTAAAATACAGAAATGTACAGAAATGTATAGATTTGTAAATTTTGCAGAGAATAGATCAAGAGTAATTTAATCATGTTAAGTGATACAGAACAAATCATGACTGGGCACAGTCTTCTGTTCTGTCTTTAGAAGGATCATTGCTTAAATATTTAACATTACATTGGAAACCTGCATTTATCCGAAAGTAGAAGCTTGCACGAAGAAACATATACCTTGCAAATTTAATAATCAAGGACTGAAGTTTCAAGGGTAAAATTCCATTGAGAACATACCTCTCCCAGAAACTCCACAACAAAATCATCTTCTGCAAATCCTTCTTCCTTGTTGCAAACAACACCAAGCCCCTGCACGATCCATCACAACAGATAGTATCATAGTAATGAAAAATAGCAGCGAGAAGTCAATCACCAGAAAACTAGTGTAAGATAACAGTTAAATTATAGTTAACAAACAAAAAAGTGATATACCTTCCTATAAGCTACGTATTTGTCTTCTGGACGACTGTCCATGGCCTTTAGAATACCTTGACACATTTTAACCATTCTTGCATCACAATCCTCCTCAGCTTGTCTTTTAATATCTTCAACAACAGGCCGCAACGGGTAGCTCATTGGAGTGCTTCCAGTTCCAGTAAAATTTCTACCTTGCTTATTCAATGTTCGAAGGAGTGTATCTTCTATAAACAAATGCTTCTCTGGCAGAGCCCAATCTAACTCCTCTGGCATAGAATCAAGCAAAAGATTGTGTGTAAAAGGATCAATTCCATAAACTTCTTGCTCAATAACCTCATATCCTAGCTGCTTTCTAGGTTTGTAATCTTTCACTTCAGGAAGTTCCATATCTGACTCCTCAGTGCCATTCTTTTGTGCACTCAGCTTCTCAGCATAGTCGTCTGGTAATGAAACCCTCATCTTCCTTCGCACATCCTCCTCATCGGCTACAATGCAATATTGATCAATGACTTTATATTTCCTGGTAACTGGAGGAACCAAACTTGCTTTTGTCATGCGTGCACCCCACTCTCGATCATCAGTTATAAAATCCAACTCTTCCTCAGATGTCAAGTATCCTTCCCCTCTTGAATCCCTAATCAGACTTTCTGAATGTACTTCTCGTTCACTTTCAGTGTCAGAGGTTGTAGTATCACTGTCACTCTTTCCATCTTCATAAGACATATCAAGATCATCATCAGATGTTTCACTCTCTGAGTCCATAGATTTTTTGTTCAACTTTGATAATCGCCTCTTAATTTCTCGATCAGAGGTATATTCCACATTATCCAAACCATGTGTCCCATTACTCCTATACTTCCTTTCATTCACTAACCTATTCTTCTTATACTTTGACAAAGTAGAGCAGGACACTGCAGGCAAGTCATTGTCCCACGATTTCAGTAGATTTCTGTCATGCACAGATTTAGAACTCTCTTCCAGCCGTGTTGCAAGCTGAATAAACAGTGTGATAATATGATTCATGTAACTAGCATCACCCCGATTCTTCACTCTGTGTAATCAATACCGATACGAACACATTAAAAATTTAATATAAATATTGGATTAAAAACACATAAAATGTGGGCTGTTCGATGAAACACCCACATTTTGAATGATCCAAGAAACATATGCTAAATGAATAAGTCCATAAACAGAGGCAACTGTAACGTATAATGAGTAAATTATGTCAGAATGCAAAACAACTAAGATATGCAAACCCACCAACTTTAGCATAGATGAAAGTTAACTACAATTGAAAAGCAGTAGTGCTTACACTTACACCTGAGAATCAAACAGCTCAATGGCAAGAACATACATCACTGAATCAGTATTTTGACACAAATATGACAAACTAAAGGAACCTTTGTATTCTTGTCACTATAAACTAATAAGTCTTATCATCTTCAGTTCAATGTTTCCAACAAGAAAAGTAATATAACCCTGGGATAAGATCAAAGTGAGAATAATTACCACCTACCAATGAAAAAGGAAAAATGGAAAGAGAACTTACTTTATGGCATCACGACACATTCTACTTATGTCGTCTTTCACAGAATTCAACCCACGGCTACTGTAATAACCACTTTTCATTTTAGCCTCAATTTCTGCAACCTATTAAGGAAAATAAGCCAAAAGAAATCATGAACAAAGGAGAACTTCATGACAGCGAAAATAAAAGAAATTTTGCACAGTACCTTGGGCACAAAAAAGTCACAAGAGTTTGTCTTCATAATTTCCCTGAGTCTGGAAGCAAGGAACTCCTCCATCCTCTTATAACCGCTTTCAGTTTTCTTGATTGCCCAACGTCTTGTACGAGCATCCCTCGATAGAATGGAGGAGGACTTTCTAGCATCATATAGTTTTGATCGCTTGTACAAGTTTTGACGGAATAATTGCTTGGTATCTCTCTTATCCACACTATCAAAATAGTCCTTCAATTGCCCAAAATCATCTATACCTATACTGCTGGATTTGGAAACAGATGAGGTTAGCTCTGTAATATGTTTAAGACTTCTAATTTTGTGAGGATCCTCAGAAATTTTAGTCAAGTGTGAACTTCGGCTCTTGATCCATTTCACATTCGCAAATTTAAGAGTCAGCTCTCCAAACTGGTTGCACCCTCTAATGTCTACTGTAAATAAACCAGGAAATGAAAGAAGAACTTTCTCAAGCATCTCAGCCGTAATATTAACACAACCCCTTAGAATTATAGAATTGATCTTCTCTTTCTCGTATCCATTCTGCAAACAAATAATCAGATTAGAGGAAGATGAAGAATATGAGACATTTAAAGTGAATTGGCAAATACATATCAAACCTACCAAAATGTTCCACAACATGGCATCAGTGCATGAATGACCCAAGAATGACAAATTGACCTGCATTGACACTTCTTTATAAAACCTTACAGAAGCTCTCCAGCGCTTGCAAGTCAATGAAGCAAAAACAAGGGACTTCAAATCAGATTTCAAAAAATGGAAAATCCGTGCTAGCACATGGCCATCCAAATTGTCCCAGCTTCCCATTTGAGAATCAGTAACACTAATTTCATCTTCAGGAAAAGTAGCATCACCACATAGATCCTCAAAACTAGATTCATCCTTCTCGATAGTAAAATCACCATCTTCCAAATCACTGTCATCTTCACTATCATCAACAAGAAGCCGGGCTCTCTTGGCAGCATGCGCATCCCCTTCTAAAAATTACATGTACCAACACACACAAAATAAGGAAGTAATTAAAAAATTAATCATGAGTCCATTCAAATAAAATTTCCTGTGATTTTCTCTGATGGACCAGTCTAACACACTACCACACAGGAAAAAACACGTGACAAGGCCACAAGCATTGATCAGAAGGGTAAATTTGCTACCAAATGGGCTCAGCTTATACCAGCCACGCAAATACATTAGTCTAAAAATAAATTAGTTGCCCAACTAGTAGTTATTAACAGAAAAAATGAGGTTTGAACTAAAAACAGGTTAAAAATTTACTACCAAAGAAGGTCAGCGAACAAATTAAAAATCAAAGAAATAATCATTACCTGATTTCCAATATAGTTGTTTTTCAATTTCTTTCTTTGGTTGTCTTGCATTGATCCAGGGATCTAAAACCTCATTTATAGCTGCAGCAAACTCTCGGCTCTTATATGATTTCATCACCAGCTCATGTAGCTTCCCACGAGTATAACCAACAAACTGAGGATGCAAGCTGTTAAACAAACTTGAATTTGTGTAAGGTTCACCACATGCCTGAGTTTGCTTTGATGAAAAACCAGATATTGAACTGCTTTCTTGTTGGATCGGGAAACTGCCATCAGATGTTTCTGTTGCAGAGGTGATAGGAACCCAGAGTTTGTCACTTTTCCTGAACACACTGCTATGTTTTTTTATGATGCCTTGATCTACTAAATACTGTAGTTCTGAAAATGATGAGGGGCCCCTTTCACGCCCAGAACCATCATAATAATACCAGTCACCCAAATGTAATTGCAACTCATGGATAGTACAGAGATGGTCTTTAGGAGTGTTAAGGAATTCCATGATCCTGTAAGAACCTTGATCACTAAAAGCTTTGAACTGGGAATCCTGTTCCGTTGATGATCTCTTGCTATCACTGGTTGCAGAGAAAGGCCGATTTGATCTAGAATGATGTCTTTCCTTGCCCCGCGTCTTGTGGCGTGACTCAGAGACCAATGACCCCTGGTCCTTTACTACACATGCATTTATCCTGACCACTGAAAGAACATTGCCTTTCACTCCTCTCACAGAAACAGGCTTACTTTGAACTGATCTACCTGCAGCACTGCTTTCATCCCGCTCATCAGCACAGAAAGCCCACAGAGGAAGATCAAGCCTCTTGTTTTGAGAAGGAAAATACAATTCATCTTTTTGAGGCCAACGAGGATCTTCACATCCAGACTTTGGCATTTGACATAACGAAAAACCATTATTTAGCACAAGTTTCTTTCTAGAATATCTATCCATGGAATCATCATTCCTCTTCCAGTCACCACCTTTACATGACCAACGGGTGGAAAACCAGTCACTAGAAATACCAAAGCCTAGTCCATTATCCTTATCAGATGACATACTTAACTGAGACTCAGAATCTCTAGATGCTAAATCAGTACTTGAATCATAATCTTCCCCGAGGCAGGAAGCATTCCAAGGAAAACCTGAAAAAAGTCGGAGATACTTTGTCATGACACATCTAACTCATAAGTGAATATCCCTTTATTTTTCTAAGATGAAAAATAATCATAATCCACAAACAAGTTGAGGGTGCATAGCCATAACAAAATGGGAAAATTATAATTTTAAGTTCCATATATGATGCAAAATAACAATCAGACATCTGACATGGTTTACAATTTTTGTTTTGAATGAAAGTATACCCAGCCATCATAAACGACTGAATGGAATCACCACAAAAACTTTGTTCTATGAACCAACCAAGTCAATTGCTAACATACGATAGCATACCTAGCCATCATAAACGATTGAGTGGGATTACAGCAAGCAAAACTTTTTTTCAATGAGAAGTAACAAAAGAGAGACAGAGCCAAGCCTAAAATGAAATGCAAATTATCTCATTTTATAAATAATGACCAAAGTGTTCTGTAGAACACTAAAAAACTACTTCAGATTTTTCAGATTTTATACACGAATAAGATGTATTTGCTTGAAACAAAAGCAAAGTGGTTGCAGAACAGTCCCCTGCCCTCAACAGAGTTTGCCAGTGGAGTGGTTTAGTATAGCAACCATACAGACCAAATGGCAGACTGAACGGAACCCGCAGCAGCACTTATTTGGTTCCAGAAAAGCTCTCTCCACAGAGAAATTAAGGTTTTTTGGGTAGCTACCTTGGAATTCCGGTTTTCAAAAAATAAATATACAGGTGTAACAGTATAATAGTAGTAAAAATTAGGGTTGTAAATAACCGGGTTGAGTCAAATTTGGTCCAATTTTCAACACAATCCAATTAAATTTAATTGGGTTAGATTGGATCATTGGGTTATTAAAAAATTATCACTTCTTCACAAAAATATATATTTTAATGCTTCTTAATTTTTATAAGGTAATAAATATGTTTAGTGCCTCTTAATTTATACAAGGTAACAACAATACTTATATCACATATATAAACAACATTCATATAATAATACATAATTCTTTTCATAGTAAAATTATAACACAATAAGTATTTTATCATATACTTATCATGTAGTTGGGTTGGGTCATGATCATTGGGGGAGAAACTCCCGAACCCATCACCAAATCCAATTTAAATTGGATAATTCCAACCCAACCGACAATAAAGGATTTAGTTGGGCAAGTTTGTGTGTTAGGCGCATGATCATCAAGTCTGAAACTCCCGAATCTGTCACCCAATTCAATTTAAATTGGGTGCACTAAAAATTCCAACCCGCAAAAATCTAATTGGGTTTGGTTCGGGGAGATTGTGTTAGTTGCAACCCACCTATGCTCCTAGTGAAAATGATAAAAAAAAAAGACAGATTTTAAAGATGATGACTAATGATTTCAAAATAGGAACTTGGATTTGACTCTGGTTGGCATTTACCTGTATGTTCTGTTAAGACACCAATGTTATTGTTAATTATGAATGTCATTAATTTGGAGTAACTTTTACCCTTTTTGTACAATATACATTATTCTATTAAAAATATATAAAAATTTCCACATAACTGTTATCTGGCTAAGGTTTTTGGAGCAGGCCACTACTCGCCCTTATGGGATTTAAATACTGAACAGTATTATTTTCAAACAAAAATGCTCACCTGCCGAAGCTAAGCACGTATGAGTTTCACATATTTATCATCTCCCAGTCATGTATTACCAATATCAAGAAATGGGTCCACATGTCAATGCTCAATCAAACACCAGTAATGGAGAACTCCAACAACAATAACCTCAATATTGCCAAATACCAGAAAACCAGAACAATTTGAAAATTTGCAAAAACTAACCAACAATTTGAATATAGCACAGTATATAATGCTTCCAAAAAAGTCAAACTTCTAAGAATATCGCATCTTAGTAAGAAATATCAGACACACAAAATCATGAAAATAGAATATGTAAAATTAAAAAGATGAAAACCGACAAGAACCAAAAAGCAATTGCGTACCTTCATAATCTCTCGATCCCTCCCCTCTTGCATTTTCAAAATTCATTAGCAACACTTCTGCAAGCATAAAAAATAATAATAACAAAGGTGAAAAGGATGATGAAATATTAAAAAAAGGACAGGGTGTGGGGGATGAAATTAACAACAAATTTTGAGATTTATTTTCTCACTATTTTTATTAAAGAAACTCTCAAGAATTTTCATTGACAGAATAAAATACCTTTTATTGCCTCAGGTTCCATCTCAGGAGTGACATCATAACCCTTCAAGAGATGTTTAACTCTTTCATCAATGTGGAAGTCCTCCAAAAGTTCAGACGAACGCAAACTGTCAATGGGGCACACTAGTGGAGGCGGCGAGGAGGTTAGCATTTCCTGGTGATTCTCATGAGCGGATTGAAAAATATCAGCTGTATCTGACAAGATATTACCAGGAGCTTCTGGGGGATTTACCAGTTGAGTTATGCTATCCGACACAATTGAAGGAAAGTTCGGAGGTGCCAAAGGTGACGCGGCATTTTCAACTGTTAACCACCTGTCACTATCTATGTGCTTGATAAAGTGATCTGACATTAGTACACCTTCCTCCACAAGGACCTTGATGTCGCACAATTTAGCAGGCCCATTTTCCACACCACCATAGTCCAGGTAATACCATTTCCCTGAAGACAAATCTGTCACCACAGGGACATGTGGAGGGGTATCACAAATGTCCATATCCTCCTCCATAGAAGGCATCTCCTCAGGAGGGGGCTCGGATTGAGGAGATTCTTTGTGGGTAAGGGTTGGGCTGCAACTCCGGTGTTCGTTTAAGGGTTGATTGCAGATGTCTTTCTCAACAGACTTAATGGACTCTTGCACACTTTTTTCATTCTGAGATTCGGTACTTGAACAGTTTGAATCCCTCTGAGTCTGCTTATCTTCATGATCCTTACAACAATTTTGGGAATCATGTTTTTCACTTGGTAAGGTTTTACAACCTGAATCACGTCGACCGTCTTTCCTAGCCTGATCAAGGGGAGATGCTTCTGACAAATTTGTGGTACTATCCTTAGGATCGTGTCGCCGACTGCGATCAGGTGGCGACTGCTCAGAACGAGTTGGACTTCTCAATTTATGATCAGGCTGACGACTTCTGTCCCAGTTCCTTGTATATGGCGACCTCTCCCGACCATGGGGGGATTTCTCCCGGTTATACGGATATGGGGACCTCTCCCGTCCATGTGGGGACTTCTCCCGGTTATACGGAGATCTGTCACGACCACAAGGAGACCTGCGTACTGGAGTTCGATCCCTATGATCATAATACCTACCTCGGTCACGTGGGGATCGCTCAGAATGACCAGGGCTGCGCCCATGCCTGTCATAAACCTGTCTAATAGACAAAGAAGATTCATGATTCCTACTTGAATATTTATCTGCCGATAATTTGGTAGCATTATTAGTTCGGTAAGACCGTTCCACAGAACGACGAGAATAGTTTTCTGAATAAACTTGGCGACAGCTATCATCAGAAAGTCTTCGGCTTTTTAAACCGGCATAATCTGCAGAATGCTTCCGCTCATAGCTGTCAGAATCATTGCCAAGCCTCTTCAAGCGACTTCCAGAAGTGTAATCTCGTGCATGGTCCTTACCATTGCTGTGAACGTTCTTCTCGTCATCCACAATCTTAGAACTTATCCTTACATTCCGCTGTTGTCCACCCTCCCACCTGGGAGAACTTTTAGGATGCTGACTGCCACGAATATTCAAATCTTTCTTCCTAAAAAAATCATCCCCAGAATATCTCCCAGAAGAAGGTGTACTTTCACGTTCACGTTCAATTTTCCACCCTTTGTCCCTACCTGAATGGTACCTGCGGATTCTACTGTTATCATAATCTCCCTTGTACCATCTATCCGGAATGAATTCTCCCTTCTCGATTTCATCATTTACACCTCTCCACGACCCATATTCACCTCTCTCGGCTTCCCCTTTCCTACCACCCTTCTCAGGAACTATCTCCCCTCTTTCAACATCCTCTTTCCTCCATTTCCCAGAAGCAATCTCCCCCTTCTCCAGCTCCCTTCCTTTCCACTTCTCACTCACAATCTCCCCGTTCTCAATCTCGCCCTTCCTCAGCGGGGGTGGTGGCGGCATCTCTGGCACGAACTCCCCATTTTCCAGGTCAGTCCTAGGCCACTTCAAAGTGCCCAATTCACCCTCTTCCACTTCCTCCTTCTGAACCTTCTCTTGCTGCTTCTCCACTTCGCCACCATTCTCAACATCATTGCTGCTCCTCTTGCTCACTCTGTCTAACCCCAATTCACTCTTTCTCGCCTTCATCTTCCTCCTCTCATTGCCAGCAAACTTGAACAACTTGGAATTGAAGCCATTCCCACTCTTGCCTCCGCACACAACAGTCTTCTCGGAACTCGGCAACCTCTCCATAATATACTGCAAAGGCATGCACGGGACGCCTCCATCGCCCATGGAAATCTCACCCTCCACGTAAGAACCTCGAAACCCTAGCAGTCCCCTCGCCCAGGGCTGTCGATGCTCATGCTGCAAATGCTTCGCCTCAATTCAATCCTGGCTCCAATTGAAAACCCTAAATTCCACACACAATCACGAAACGGGTCAAAGCCGAAGCAAATGCGCATAATTCGCGCACCGGCGCGCGCAAACGAACGAGAAACCTCCCGTGGAAAAAATACGCTTCAAGATTCGAACCGCGTGAAGCCACTCCGTGAAAATATATAAAGAAAAATTAAAAACAGAAAAGGAAGAAGGAGGAGAGAAGACGAGAAAATTACCGAGAAAAGAAAGATATAAAGAAGATGATAGATCGGAGAGACGGGCGTAGCTGTAGTTTGAATTTGAAGCGTGAGAAGAAGGAAGATCGAAAAGTATGGTTTGTGGCGAGAGAAAGATAGGGTAATTAGTAACAGTGTCTTCGTTCTTGGCGCTTCCTCTCTCTGCTATTATATGTTCTCTTCTTTGCCTTGTTTTGGGTTGTTCTTCTTTGATGTTGGTCTGGGTTAAAGACGAACCAAACCTTCGTGTGTATTTCTTCTCTATTTTTTCTCCTTTTCTTTGTGTATATTTCTTATTTTCTTTGTGTATATTTATTGCTGGTGACTGAGTTAAAGTACGCAAATGCCCCTCGTCATGCGGAACTCGATATATATTCGGGTGGGGAAAAGGGCCGGGCCCGGGTAAGTTTACTTTTAAGATCCAAATCTTGTATCAGAGGAAACCGTTGACTCAAAACAAAATTCACTCGAAACCATATTGTGAATAAAATATGGCAATTGATTTTTGCACCCCATCAATTTCTAGATGCACTTAATCATTTTTTTGGGAATTTCAATTTTATAATTGGAAATTTGATTTGAAGTGCATGTAGTACACTGATAAGTGCCAAAAATCGTGAAAGATTCATAGAGAACTTTGGCACTTTTGTTTGTAATTCATGTTATTTCATATTGATTCTCCCTAAATCTAAGATAAATGAGTTTCAATTACATGCTTCCAAGTTTTGACTTAAAGAAATCACTTGATCCCTATTTTGTGTAATTTTCAGATAAATTAAAGTAGAAGGAAGAAAGAACACAAGAAGAGTGAAAGGAGAAATCAAGAAACAGATAAGAAACTCTACAAGGTCGCTCAAACCAAAGCAATCTCGCCCAAGCGAGAGCTTGGGCCGCCAATCTCGCCTAAACGAAGAAGGATCTCGCCTAAGCGAGAGCTTGTGTAGTGAAGATCATCTTTTGCCGCCATTCTCACCCAAACGAGACTTGATGCTTCCAATCTCGCCTAAGCGAGAGTTCGTGAAGGAGCTTCTACAGTTGTGTGATTCTCGCTCAAGCTAGAATTGGGTCACCTAAGCGAGACCCTTTCTTCATGCTGAAGTACTCTATCTCGCCCAAGCGAGAGTTCGTGCTATATATATATA
>Ga0214544_1003239_pt1 | contig 33896 bp, 14 predicted proteins | sample CNSS3metaG_FD_160074 | JGI IMG/M metagenome (GOLD analysis project Ga0214544, IMG submission 160074) | Root nodule microbial communities from cowpea collected in UCLA plant growth center, Los Angeles, California, USA - CNSS3 | ecosystem: Host-associated > Plants > Roots > Nodule | place: USA...
CAACTTAGGGAATCAAAAATAACAAACACAAATGAAAGGGATGGAGGATTAGTGAACTTCCTTTCTAAACATGCTTAGTCTTCTTAAGCATGTGCCTCCATCCTTGGTTGGGGTCAATCCTTCATCACTGATGATGAGATACTGCATAATGTATCATTTTCATAAGTTTGACTAAGTCATGGTGTAATGATATAGTGTTTGGTGAATCACATGTCTTGAATATATGAATTTGGGAATATGAGTTATAGGTAATTGAACCATATGGTGTGGCTGGGTATTCAAAATCAGGTTCTGATACGGGAGTGTGCGTTATTGCCTTTCGAAGTAATCTGGATTGAAGAATAATCTATTTTGGGTGCCAAAACCAACAAAACCGCGCTACTGGTATGGCGTCTGGCGGCATACGAGTGTCCGCCAGGCGATAGACTATCAGGGATAATCCGAGGAACATGTGCTGCCTAGCGGTGAGGTATGACCCGCTAGGCGATAGCCTTTGGACAGTGGGTCTAGATATAGCCTAGCGCTTGGCAGCGAGAGCTTTCTGCTAGGCGGTCTACGTAGGAATGTTGCCTGGCGGCGCTTAGGCAACGCCAAGCGATAGCGCTGCAACCAATGGTTTTTCTTGTTTGCATTTTTATGATGTGATGTGAAAGTTCGACTAGGAAATGTTGATTGTGTCATGAGCAAGTAGGTTCATGGCTGGTGGTGAACACGTGATAATATGAGCAGGGAGGTTCATATTTTGATGCTCTCGTGTTGGGGTACGAGCGGGGAAGTTCATATGTTCCGTTCTCACACTTGAGAGTTGCTGCGAGCGGGAAGGCTCGTAGCTGGAGGATCATGTGTGTTGGACTACGGGCGGGGTGTTGGCAAAAGCAAAATACAAGTCAAATGCTGAAGCAAGATTTTCATGATGATAAAAGAAGCCTAAATGCCATCTGGAAGTTAATATGAAGAACATGTATTTTTATGTTTAAAGCTATCTTGTAAATTGTACTTAGAATAGTTAGAATCAACAAGCAAGATCAAAATTCTAGTATTTCTCGAAAAACCAATGTGATAATCGATTATCACTTAGGATAATCGATTATCTTGAGTTGAGTCAAATTTTTCAGAAAAGCACTAGAATAATCGATTATCACCTCTGATAATCGATTATCTGCTCAAAATATTGTTTTCAGAAAATACATTGGAATAATCGATTATCCCTGTCAATTTGAACGTGACTATTCAATTTTTGACCTTATTTTTGGAACCCCTATTTAAGGAACATCAGAGTAACTTCGGACTTAACTTTTTTGAGAAGCTAGAGTGCTAGTGTTGTGACTGCAAAGAGAGTTCTCTTAGTGTTCTCAAAAGAAGCTTCGAAAAACCTAGTGTGGGTATAGCGATAACTTTTCCTGAGAGGTTTCTAGGAGATTGAGTGTTGCTATTGTTGCTAGGAAAGCTAAGGTCAATGTTCTCTGTGTGATTCAGAGAAAGGTGTTCATCTCTTGTGTGTTCAAGAGAGGTGTTTTCTTTCCTTATTCATTCTTTATCTGATTGTAATATGACATTTGTTAGTGATTTAGTTAATCTCTTTATTTGAAGAGATTAACAACTGGACGTATGATCTTTTGATCTGAACCAGTATAAATACTTGTATTCAATCTTCTTCTCTATCTCTTTATTTCATCTACAATTGCATTTAAAGGAATTAATATTTAATTTAATTGGTAAAATTTTGAAATTTTTTTTAAAGTATTAATTTTATTACTTAAAACCAATTCACCCCCTCTTGGTTTTTGTGCAAATGCCAAACATTTCGCTACGCGATACCAACACGGGGAGGTCCGTAGAGTTGGACTATGAGCGAGGAGGTTTGTAGAGGCAGGACCACGAGCAGGTAGGTTCGTGGAAGCATCCTATATCCTGGGTCCATGGTCAATTATTTGTGTGACTTAAAGGCGGGAAAACCTTGGGGCAATAAGGTCTTGGCCAAGAATTAACTAGACTAAAGTAACGAGGGTGAATATTTATTTATCAATTTATGTGATATTTGTTTATGAGCTCACCCTTTCTGTTTGTGTTTGGCGATGATCGTGTGACTTGTCACACAAGAGCAAATGATATTCCAGGTGATTCTGGTGATGCCTAGAGACGGAGATAAGGCTCGTAGGGAATTTGAATTACATTTATATATGATTTTAGCCCATTTATTTAAATTTGGAGAACTTGTAAACAGTTATAGTTTTTATGGATTTTGTTATTTTGGATTTTAAGCGCTTTGTATGAATTTTAAATTTTCCCGCATTCGGGAATAATTAATTATTACGTTTGAAATTTTTAAGTATTATTTATTTATTTATTTTATTTAAGTAATTTCCAGTAGGGACGTTACAACGGTACTAGATATGGTTGTGTAATTTGAATCGAAAAGAGTCGTGGATGAAGGGATTATGCATGTGTGGTCTATGCAAAAGTATGTTGTTTGGCATGGTTTCAAATTGCGAAGCATATATTAACATCTAGGATTGATGTATATTATGTGTGATAATATAGTATTGTGTTAAGTGCAATATTTAGATATGTAAATTGGTAAACTGGACTTATGCATAAACTATTTGAGGTATAATAGCCTATTTTGGGGTGCTAATCAACAGCTGGTACGCTACTTATATAGTGCTTGGCAGCATAGAGAAGGCCACCATGTGATAAGAGTATTAAAGAAGTCCCTATAGTTAGTGGCACCTAACGGTGAGGAGTGACCCCTAGGCTGTTGGTATCGTGCAGCAGAATGTTTAGCGTTTGGACAAAAACCAAGAGGGGGGTGAATTGGTTTTAAGTAATAAAATTAATACTTTAAAATTTTTCCAAAATTTTATCGATTAAATTAAATATTAATTTCTTTAAACACAATAATAGATGAAATAAGAGATAGAGAAGAAGATTGAACACAAGTATTTATACTGGTTCAGATCATAAGATCCTACGTCCAGTTGTTAATCTCTTCAAATAAAGAGATTAACTAAATCACTAACAAATATCATATTACAATCAAAAAATAAAAAAGTAAGGAAAGAAAACACCTCTCTTGAACACACAAGAGATGAACACCTTTCTCTGAATCACACAGAGAACCTTGACCTTAGCTTTCCTAGCAACAACAACAACACTCAATCTCTTAGAGAACCTCTCAGGAAAAGTTATCACTCTACCCACACTAGGTTTTTCAAAGCTTCTTTTAAGAACACTTAAAGAACTCTCTTTACAGTCACGACACTAACACTCTAGCTTCTCAAAAAGGTAAGTTAGAAGTAACTCTGATGTTCCTTAAATAGGGGTTCCAAAAATTAGGTCAAAAACTCAACAGTTGCGCTCAACTGACCAGAATAATCGATAGTGATAATCGATTATTCCAGTGCATTTTCTAAAAACAAAGTTATGAGCAGATAATCGATTATCAGAGATGATAATCGATTATTCCAGTGTTATCCTGAAAAAATTGACTCAGCTCAGGATAATCGATTATCCTAAGTGATAATCAATATTCGTATTGATTTTTTGAGAAATTACAGATTTTTAATCTTTGCATGTTGATTCTAATTAATCTAATTACTATTTACAAGATAACTTTAAACATAAAAATACATGTTCTTCAAATTGACTTCCAGATGGCTTTTAGGCTTCTTTTATCATCATCAAAATTTTGCTTCAGCATTAGACTTGTATTTGCTTTTGCCAACACAAGCGATAGTCTTAAAACAATGGGTCTGGATTCTGCTTGGTGCTTGGCTGCAATAGGTTTTCGCTAGGCAATCTATGCTGGAATTTCGCTTGGCGACACTTAGGTAGCGCTAGGCGATAGCCTAGAGGGAAGTGTGCTCTTTTGCTTGCGTTTGGTGTGTTTGAGGTGTTGAACTTGAACTAGGAGATGCTTGATAGTGTCATGAGCAGGTAGGTTCATGATTGGTGATGAATGCGTGATTAATATGAGTGGGAAGGTTCATATTAATGAGCTCTCGTGTGAGGATACGAGCGAGGAGGTTTGTATGTTCTATACTCACACTTGAGGGTTGTTGCGAGTGAGGAGGTTCGTAGCCGGTTGGATCATGCGTGTTGAACTAAGGGCGGGAAGGTTCGTAGAGTTGGACTATGAGCGAAGATGTTTATAGAGGTTGGACCATGAGCAGGCAGGTTCGTGGAAGCATGACATATCCTGGGTCCATGGTCAAGTATTTGTATGGTGTGCTTAGGTTAGTAGTTTTATTTGCATAATGAGACGATGATCGGAAAACCTTGGGACAATAATGGTTCATGTTTAAGCATTAAATGAAATAAAGTAGCTATGGGTAGTCTCTATTTTATTAAATTGTATGTTTATATTGAGCTCACCCTTTTTGTTTGTGTTTGTCGATGATCATGTTACTTGTCACATGGAAGCATATGATATTCCAAGTGATGTTGTTGGTGATGCCTAGAGACAGAGAGAGGGCTATCATGGGACTTTTGGCTAGGAATCATTTTATGATTGTCTCGTTTATTTTCAGTTGGCTTTCGTTTGGGACTTGTACTACATTTATGGATTTGTTAATTTAAATTTAAGCGCGTCGAACAAATTTAAAATATGCACGTGTTTTGGGAAGAGTATTTTATGACGATTGAGTTTGATTTATAAATTATTTCTTTTTAAAAGTAATTTTCAGCAAGGATATTGCATAAAAGATACTTAACGAATTGTTTGATACTTGCTGGACTAATTTGATTCTATTTAAAATTTGAATGAATGATCATCATATGATAATTGATGTAGAATTCAATTGTGAATGAACTAGAGTAAAATTTACTTATTTAAACATTTTATTCTCATTATTTTAACATTAGCGACAACAACAACCCCCCATTTTTACTTTACTATTCTTTCTAAATTTTGTTTCTACAAATGCCCTCAAAATCTGGTTTGTTGAGAGTCTAATTGAATTCATTAAGAGACGACTTTGAGTTGACTAACCCTATTTGTACTTAATGTTTGATAAGTTTTTATGAAGTAGACACTTTTAAACTTAACATTTAATAGTTTAGTTTTGTATTGGATTATCTATTCATGCATTGGATGATATGCTCATACATTATACATCAACTCCTTTAATTTGATTGAAAAACGACAATGATCAATTGCATGGAGCACATTTAGTGTATCTCTATGTTCATGCTTGTCAAATGCTAGAAGATGAGTTATGCTCTCATCGGCTAAAATGTGGGTTAAGGTCCAAATAATACTTAGGTTTTTAGATAGGAGTGACTATGCTCCAAATAAAACTTTAGTTTCTACTCATGAATTGTAAGACCCGAGTAATTTAAATAATTAAGTAAATAATTATTTAATAAATGCGAGTAGTGGGAACCTTTATGTCATTTAATGCTGGGGTTTATGACATAGAAAAGTACTAGTTTAAGTGGTTAAGAGTACTTAGTTATTATGAATGGACTTGGGTTCGAGTCCAATTTATTCCTTTGTATGTTATTTTAATAGTTTATTAATTTTAATGATATGCTTAATCAAAATGAGTGATTATAAATTCCTAGATGTTTAGGAATTTTCATGAATCATGAATTGGTTGAATGGTTGTGCATTAACTTGACAATGGTGTGGTTGTGTGTTCAAACCTTTACTTATACGAAATAAGGTTTCTTTTTGCTAAAATTATTTTTGACATGGATGGGAAGAAGCAGAAAACCCTAGCTGTCTAGAAGAGCCGTTGGGGATTTTGCTATCATTAAGGATCATAAGCTTTCCAAATTGGAAGTGAGGAAACTTGGTTAAGGGAGTTGCATTTTGTGCCTTAACCTTTAAAATATATGTGTGTAATGTATGGGATGCATTTGTGTGTTTTGTTTCTGCCAATTTTATATATTTTTTCGTGTTTTTGGAATTTTCCAGAAACCGCCTGGCGGCAATGAAGGTCTGCTAGGCGACACATGATGTTTGAACTAAGATTTTGGGTGCTTGATAATCTCTTGATTTGGGATGCGGGTTAGTGGAAATTGAATTATCATGCTCTTGCTTTGAAGATATATTAATTATGTAATGTTTTTCATCATATAATGCGTGAATATAATGCCTTTGCATGATCAAATTCTCCATGTGTTCGTGTTTCTGAAAAATTTCCAAAAATTGCCTGGCGGGCCTTCAAAGCCGCCAGGCGACTCATGTTAAAACAACCCAGTTTCTGGGTTTCTGTTAAGAACCGTATGGCGGTGAAGAGCTGCCACTAGGCAATGCGTGCTGGTGTTCTTTTCATGAAAAAGAGCTATTTTCCGTACTTTTCGCGCAACAGGAACCGCCAGGCGCCAGGTTCCTGATTTAATGCTATATTAATTTGCATTGGTGCATAGGATCATGTGCTTAAGTTGTCTGGGTGTTGCTGCTTTATATTTGTTTAAGCATACGTTATTCATAAGTTGGAATTAATGCTAGCATGGATTCAAAGGGTGGAATATATATATATATATATATATATATATATATATATATATATATATATATATGAATATGTGGGAATTGATGCATATGATATATGGTGATACTTGTGTACGCTTATGATGAAGCCATCTAAATTGAGATTGTGCAGGGGAGTTATGTTGATTTCTGGAAGCCTATATTCTTGATTGTGGATATGCATAATTATAACACTAGGATTGATTTTACTTTGTTTTGGGTGCTTAAAAACTAGTACTAGTGTAGTGCCTGGTAGTAGTGTTGTTCCGCTAGGCGATAGCTACAAAATCAGTAGAGTACTGAAGCATGTGGCGCTTGGCGGTGAGGATTGTCTCGCAAGGCGATACTTGCAGAAACAGTAGCATCAGAGGCGCTTGGCGCCTGACGGCACGTGTCCCCTGCCAGGCGGTATGGAAGCGAGTTTCGCATGGTGACTCCGAAGCAGTGTTAGGCGTTGATGCAAAGGCATAAGCTTTGTTTGCTTTGGATGTGCGTGATCTACAAAGCTTTGGTGATACCTCGAAGGACGACTTGATGGGTTGATTGAGTTATGGCTCGGAATGTATCCCTTGAGTTGTGGCTCGGGAAAGGGTTAAGCACGTGGCATTCCTTGAGTTATGACTCAGAATGACATCTCTTGAGTTGTGGCTCGGGATGACGGATGAACACGAGGAACTCTTGAGTTGTGGCTCGGGTTGGCGAGTGTTACCGGTGTGAGTGTGCATGTTGTGGCGCGTGTGACAGGTCTAGATAGATTGCCCTCCTTGGTATGAGACCAACGAGTTTGGTAGTCTTGGGACATTACGAATGTTATTCGTATTGGGAACTCCACTCGGCGTTACGGAGTGTGGTCCGTAGCATGGTTTCCTGCATGTTCTCTACAAGTTGTGGCTGGTAGGTGTGGCAACAAGACATCATGAGGTACTCATCAGAAGACGTAGAACACGGGTAACATGGGGGTGGCCATGTAATATGGAATCAAAGGATGAAGTTCCTTTGGTGTATTTGTATGTATATATATATTATATATATATATATATATATATATATATATATATATATATGATTGTTTAATTGTAGCTCACCTTATCTGCTTGTGTTTGGCGATGATCGTGTACGCGGTACACGGGAGCAGATGATGTTGCAGGTGGATCTGGTGAGGCATAGAGCCATAGCGGGGCTAGTACAGGAGAAAAGAGTTTTCTGAGTTTTATGTTTCTAAATAAATTGTAATGTTTTATATTACTAGACTTTGATGATAGTAATGAAGTTTATAATTATGGTTTTAAAGTTTATTCTATGATTAATGAAATTTTTAAATTTCCCGCATTTTGGAGAATTACAGTTATATTAAATGAGTTTTTAATATTATTATTTTTTATTTAAAATCCATAATATCCGGGCGGAATGTTACATGAATGGTTGGGTGTCCAAAAAATTCTTGAATTTTTAGCTAGGAGTATTAGTTCTAAATAACACTCAATTTGTAACTTGTAGTGGTAGTCTACTTAGTTAACTCAATCAATTGATTGAGAATTGGACATAGTCTATACTATGAGACAAACCAATGTATAAAGCACACTGTAAATTTGTATTTCCTTTATCTTGGTTCATTACATGTTATATTATTGCACTAACGAAATAGAAAAGTGTTACAAACTAAGTTTTTAAAAGCATTTGACATATCATTTGTCAAGTAAAATTATTGTTTGACTACACATCATTAGACAATATCTTGCAAAAAATTCAAAATGATTAAACACATAATTTAAACTTCTCATTTTATGTTTTTGACTTGTTTTCAAAGTTGGTATCTGAGCTCAACCCTTAAAGGGCTGAGCATCTCTCAGTTCTAAAGGAAAAGATCCAATAACTATGGTAAGAATCGAGAAATAACTTTTAGCAAAAGGAGTGTCCCTCACAAGGCCTCTAACCTTCCTTGATGCAATTTTAAATCATTTTCTTTGTAAACGGTTGTCTTAGGCAAGAGTGATGTGTTCCAAAGAGTACTCAATCTTAACTATGAGTGGTTGCATGCCAAATAATACTTAGCCTTAACCAAGAGTGGTTTGCAGTCCAAATAATACCCAATTTTAGCCTAGAGTGACTAGGCCAAACAATAATAGTTTTAGCCAGGAGTGGCAAAGGTCCAAAGAATACTCATCTTGTAGTTTGTATGTTCTGGGTTTACGAATGAAGCAATATAAAAATAGTAAGTGAAAATCTTTTTTTTTTCAATCTCCTTAAATTACATATTATTGAACCATAACTAATAAAAGAAGATTGTTGTAACATCCTTGCTGGAAATTACTTAATAAAATAAATAATTCATAATTAAAAGTCGATTCTTCATGAATTACTAATCCCAAACGCGGGAAAATTTAAAATTTAACCAACGTGCTTAAATTCAAATCCACGAAAACTATAATAGTTATACAAGTTCCAAAACCGACTGCAATAAAAACTATAATCATAGATAATCATAATAAAATTCCCATAGTGGTCCTCTCTTCGTCTCTACATGTCTCCAGCATCACCTAGAACATCATTTGCTCATGTGTGACACGTCACACGATCATCGCCAAACACAAACAGAAAAGGTGAGCTCGTAACAATATAATCATATAAATTAATAATAAAGAGATTCTCCCAAGCTACTTTATTCAATTCAATGCTTAAATTTGAACTCCTTACTGCCCCAAGGTTCTCTGATCATTGTCTCATTATACAAATGAAACTACTAACCCAGGCACATATACAAATAATTGACCATGGACCCAAGATATCACATGCTTCAACGAACCTACCAACTCGTAGTCCAACTCTACGGACCTCCCTGCCCGTAGTCCAACACGCGTGATCCAACTAGCTACAAACCTCCCCGCTCGTAGAAACCCTCAAGTGTGAGCACAAAACATACGAACCTCCCCGCTCGTATCCTCACACGAGAGCATCATTAATATGAACCTCCCTGCTCATATTAATCACATGTTCATCACCAGTCATGAACCTACTTGCTCGTGACATTGTCAAGCATCTCCTGGTCCAAGTCCAACATCTCAAAAACACAAAAACATAACCAAACCAACACATTGTACCCTGCACTATCTCCTAGCTTTACCTAAGTACCGCCAGGCAAAGTTCCAGGGTAGATAGCCTCATGGAAACCTCTCACCGCTAGACGCCAAACACTTCCAGAAACAATAACACATATCCCATACATCAATTATACATACATATATGTATACATTCACAATTGAGACTATGTTGGCACTTGAGTTTATCCAAGAGTTAATCATACTCATAGGAACTCTAAAACAATAATCAAGTAATGCATATTCTCATAAAAAATCCAAGGATTATGATTTCATAATTTCATGGTATTCCTTTCTTTAAGAAAATATTCTAGCCTATTGATTCTATGTCTACACATGTTGTTTATATTTCTAACGTACTTTCGCACTTATCACCATAAATTTGTAAAGTTTTCCCAAAAAACCCATATACTAATGAAACTCTTAAAATCCCATAAGGATATAGTATTATATTATTCTATATTTAATAGAATACCCAAATATGCAAATAACGGTACCATCCATATCCTTATGCTAATACTTAATTATTTTATTTATTTATATTTATATATATTTTTTATAATATATTTTAATATAATATATACCCCTCTACAACCAATTTTGAATACTTAAGTTTAACCTTTTACATAATATCACCACCTTCCAATCTTAATCACTTCATAACCCAAAAACTATAATTATAAAACCAACAAACCAACTCTTGAAACCATCCCAAAAAAGAAAAAACTAAAGAGGTGGGTGCACTCCAAAATCACGTGATGTGATTTGTCTAAAGGAAGGAAGACTACCTTTAAACAGGAGTGGGACCCGTGGCTAAATAAACCACCTTGCATTTACGTATGCACAATACCACCAAAAGCTTAAAGTAGATAAAAAGAATTGCTACGTGGGTTTCATGGTCATGCCATTACTTAACTAGCCTATGAAATGTAGCAATTAAAAGTCAAAAGCCAATCCTTAACCACCAACACTACAACAACATGATTGAGAAAAGAAAAAGTAAAGTTTTCTTTCTCGGGCCCACATAGAATTTTCTATGGTTTTCTAATGGAAAGCGAACAAGTCAACACGGTCCCACCAGTGGCGGATCTTTAAGCAATATTTTGGGGTTCCAAAATTTTAGTTGAATTACTTTTTGGTCCATTTTTTCGTCTAAAAATATCATGTTGGTCCTCTAGTGTTTTTTAATTTCAATTTGGTTTCAATTTTATAAAAATGAATGCAATTTGATATTTTTTGTTAAATTTCTTGAAGCGAAGCAAGAATTTTCATCAAAATTGACACTAGGATTATGTCAATTACACAACAAAGCAAACCATCCTTATTCACAACTTCGATTTTGATGAAAAATTCTTGGTTTGATTCAAGAAATTTAATGAAAAAAAATGACAAAATTGCATCATTTTTCAAAAGTCGAACCAAATTGAGACTGAAAAAAACTAGAGGACCAACTTAATATTTTTGAATAAAAATAAGAACCAAAAGAGTAATTATAAAATTTTTATATTAACTAGTCAAAACATTGTATTTACTTTCCTTATGATAATAAAAAATAATAAAATTCCAATTATTGTTATTATTATAATTATAAAATTAAATATAAATAGTTATTATAACTTTAGTATAATTAATTTTCATTTATAATGATTAAATTTTAAAAAATAAATAAATGAAAAATGGTTAATAAAATAATTATTTTTATTTAAAAAATATTTAAAAGATAAAATTGAAAAAAAAATGTAGAAAAGAAAACTTTTTTATATATAAATATAAATGTATAAAAATTTATTAAAATATCAAATATATAAAGTATATTAAAAATATGAAATTTGAAAAGAATTATTTAAAATCATATATTAAATTATATAAATGTAAAAAAAAAAAAATGGTAAGGTCGTGTCCGCCACTGGCTCCACCCCAAAGCAATGTCGCATCAATTTCTGGAGTATTCAATATCTTGAATGCATGTCCAAAGCAAAAGAACCCTTATGGTGCACCATACGACGACAAATTCACCAAAAATGTAGACCACCCCTCCTCTTAAAACTTTGCACGTTTTACACCAGTAACAAGAACGAGGAAGAACGAAACCCAACGCCACCTAAGGTTCTCCTTCTCTAAAAGCCGAGAGATGCTCTGTTGGTTAAAAGTTACGAAACTGCACCACACAGTCCATTGTTGCAACAAAAAATCATGCAGTTTTGGATTCCTAACGCAACAGCGAGACCAACAATTATAACGACATTCATGATCACATCAGAAAATTTGACAGAGGGACCATATGATTCAAAACATTGTCCCCTAGCCAAACCTTCTTTCCCTACACACAAATGAGTCTCAGAAGGACTACATAGAACACCAAAAATCATGTATAACACAATACTATCATCATCACACAAGACATACAAAAGATATGACGGTCAATGACAATGGCAGTTCACAGATCAGAGAAACCAACAACAAAATGCAACCACACTTATCTCGTTTTATATTTTAAACAACCAACATCAAGAGTAACAAAAATAAAGAACTAGGTTCAACTTCCCTTATCTGGATTTCCTGCTCCAAAAGCCTCCGTATAACCTTCCTTGTGCAACTTCAATCTATCCTTGCTCTCGCAACTCTTCCTAGCATCCGTCTCAAAAGCCTCCCCTCTCTCACTCACTAATGCTTTTCTTTTCCTTCTTTTTCAGCCTTAAAATAATTAAATAAAATTAAAATATGAATTTGGGATTTTTAATAGGGTTTTCACCATTATCAAACAATTTCATAACCAATTAATGTTTCATGATAATTTCTACCCATCTAGGATTATATTGTCATGTATCATAGTCAAACATTTTATGAAAATAATAAAACAATTAAATTAACGCAATAATGATATACAGAAGACTCAAACCCAAGTCCTCTTAACACAACTTTACACTCTTAACTATTTGAGGTACCATTGTTCCTTGTCATAATTCTCCACATTAAATATCATAAAGATTCCCTTAACTGCCTTTATATTAAATAATTATTTATTTAATTATTTAATTTTATCTGATATTGCATTTTAAATAATGTGTTTGTCAATTAAACTAAAACATCGTCTAATTGTTTTGAAAATCTTCAAAAAAAATTTAATACACAGTTCAATCTCCCTTTCTTATTTTCTTATGCATTTTACCTACTTTTACACAAATCAACGTTACTTTTTCATATGATGAGAATAAAAATAAGGATTTTTTGTAGTAAGTTGATTGACCTACACTTTTATTGATTCCTTGTTTCACATAATAATAACAATAAATTTAGTTGTAAGGTATAAAATGAGTACACATGTAAAAAATGAATTAATACATTACTAAAAATTCTCATGTGAATTTTCTTGTGATTTTGTTAAAAAAATTTACAAGAAAACACTTTTCCTGTTATTTTTTTTTCTAAGAATTTTAATTGACAGGTAACTCTTTCGTGGGTAATTATTTCCTACAAAATTATAAAATTCGCAAGTATTTCCTACAAAATTTGTTGCGAAAAGTGTTTTATACAAAATATTTTGTAAAAAAATTGGCAGCAATTTCCTACAATTTTTTTTCATAACAAAATTTATAAGTATTTCCTACAAAAACAATTTCAAAACAAAATTGACAGGAAATATGAGTTTTTTTTAGTAGTGATAGCTCATTTTTTTCAATTTCACATTTTACTTATTTCAGAAACAAATAAATATTTTATAAGTATAAATAACATATTTAATTAATTATGGATTACGAAAAAACATAGTAATCCTAAACATAATCCAATTTCAAAATCTATTTTTTATACTAAATTCTTCAATAAAATGTTTTAATACTTTTTTAGTAAATATTGGTTCTTTTCCTCATTATCATCGTAGTACTATCGTAGATTTGCAGTGGTGATAAAACAATAAAAAATGTGTTTAGATTTTGCACTCATGGTATGGAGTTCTACTTCTAGACATAATTAACAAAAAAATGTAACATCAACCGAAATTCAAAGAGAGAACTGAAACAAATTTGTTTTCATTTTAATGTCTGAAACATAAAATGTGTACTGAAAAACGAGGTAACATACATTCTGCACCAGATTCAATAATCCGAAGGAATTTTTGATACAGTTTAAAAAGGTGACAACCTAACATGTACATGCAGATGCACAAAAGGAAAGTATACGACAACATATTGGAATACTGAAATTATCACCAAGGAAAAACATTAAAGAAAACCAGAGCAGTAGAAGAAATGTACAAGGGCATGTTATCCATTTTGTAAAGGTTCTGTTTTCCAAATGATATTTCGCAGCTCAGCATATAATTGCTCGCAGAACTGCAAACATAAACAATCCATTTCGCATGATATGTTATAACTATTTCAAGACAAGTATCTTCTTAAAGCTTATAGATCTTACCTCATGGAATTGTAGATTATCTCCTGAAGCATTACGAACCACAACCATGTAATAGGGAGAGACCATCTCATACACCTAAAACCAGAATTAAAAGAACAATAATAATTTGAAAGTAGGAGTTTGCCAAGTTTTGTCTTCAACAGAGAAACATGTACCTTAGTGACTATAGATAGGTGACCTTTTCGTCTAGCCAGTTCCTCTTTACTGTTAATATTGATCTGAGATGCATACATAATAAATTTTACTATAACTGCTACATATAACATATTAGGTTGTATGATGTAAGTTATATCTATAAATACTTATACAAAAATAATCATAGTGTTGTACCTGATAGTTCTTCCTCTGAACTTCAAATCCTAATCTCGCTGTTCTATACTCAATTTCTCCAACTATATCAAGGATGGGAGATTTGGATATGAAACTAGTTTCCAGCTTAACATGTACCTAGGTGTCAAAAATTAATTGGTCTTAAGCAAGTGGTGGTCAAGAACAAATTGAAGATTTTTTGTGTATACCTTACTGAAAAGATTTCCAATAAGGTTGAAGCCCAGATAAGTAGAAGAAATCTCAAACGCATTCATGATTGGTGCTTCTGATGAAGATCCTCTTTCTTCCTTCTCTGCTGGAAGATCTGGTGAGTCCTGTGCACCAAATTAGCCACATTGATAGGAAGTTAGAATCCCTAGCAGAGATAAAAGTTTAACCAGAATGTTTCACAGCTATTCCACTGAAACTAGCACTTACATAATCAAAACTAACAGATTCCTTGGAAAATCTAAGAGGTTGGTAATTCGTGATGAACCACAGATCCTGATACATATCATCAATTGTGATCCTCTGTTTCATGCCATTGGAAAAAGTCAAACATATAAGCATTTCATGACATGAAGGAAAGCATAGAACATAGTTGCTAAAAAGCACAATAGTAACAGGAGTCACGCAATCGAATTAAAACAAGCAGCAGAAGTAAGTACTTACTCTAACAGGATTGGGATCAAGCATTCTCCCAACCAGTCTCTTTAAATCTCTAGAAAAAAAATGAGGGAGGGTGTAGTCGGCATCACGAATCTGAGTCACAGAAATTTATAAACTTTGTGAGACATAGAATTCAATTCAATCTGGTTCAACTAATTGTACGTGATTGTATGTGATCATGATAGAATTTTTGTGCTATGCTATTCCAGAAAATATAAGTGTTGTGCTAATCAAAGGTAGTATCAAACCTTTTTATATAAAGAAGACGAGTTATCGGCGGTGAAGGGCAAATAACCAGCAACCAAAAAGAAAAGTGTAACACCACATGCCCAAATATCAGCCTTTGGACCCTCATAGCCGTAGGATTCTATCACCTATTTTATACATGTAAATGATAGGAGAAATTAAATTAAAGTTATGAGAGAGAGAAACTGAATTTGAAGTTTAAGAGATAAAGTTGTATAATACCTCTGGGGCTGCATATTGTGGCGTGCCATATGGGGAGTGAAAAAGCCCTTTTTTCTAATAGTATCAACTTCATAATGTTTAGTTTTTGTATGAGATCAGATCCAAACTCAAAATATTTTGTAATATGGATGTACTTACTGATAAATGTCCTTTCGATTTTTCAATAAAAAAGTACCCTCTTTAAAAGATTATTTAGTGAAAAGAGAGGAAATATTAGTCACCAATAGTTAACTCACATCAGCTTGATGGAGGAGTGCACTCAATCCAAAATCTGATAATTTAAGCACTCCATTATCACCCACCAACAAATTCTCTGGCTGATAAAAGATATACAATGAAATAATGTTAAATGAACTTGGTCAGAACGGAAAACAAAGGAAGCAACAACATATAGAAATGATTGATATATTAACTCACCTTTATGTCTCTATGGTAAACACCTTTACTATGACAGTGATCCAAAGCACATATAAGCTGGTGAAAATATTTCTTTGCTTGGAGTTCATTCATTCCCGTGAGGCTTCTCTGACTCTGAGGGTCAACAAATGTTGCATTGTTAGAGGATTCTCATCCCAATTGACAAGGTAAAAGTAAAAATGTCTTACAATTTTATCAAACAGTTTCCCTTGGGCTAAATGTTCCATTACGATGTATATGTTTTTCTTGGTAGCCATGACCTACACCACCAATAATACATCCATTTATATCTGATACAGTTTCTTCTAGACAAGAAAGAACAAAAGAAAAAAGAAGAAAAACACAATAAATCGTGCAAAAAGGTTATCTGCACGGAAGCATTCATTCCTTCTAACCTCAATTACACGCAACACATTCGGGTGTTTAACCATGCTCTGTATTGATATTTCTTGTTTAATCTGCATAATGATAAACAACAGACAAGATCAGGTTTCAGAAAATATGACTTTCTTTATCTTTTTATCATTTTTACACTAATTAACTGTTAGTATATACGAAGGGAGAATATGAGAAAATGAATATTATTCATATGTGCAAAAATAATCTCGAATTACAAGGCTGAAGCGTTAATATATACACATTCAGAAATGTCATTGCTAGTTAGTACCACATCATCAACATATACCAATAAAACCGTGATAGCAGAACCAGAAGATTTCTTCATTCAAATCACCGTGAAGAAAAGCATTATCAACGTCCAACTTAGTTGGATGAACCAATTGCTAGTAGTATAAAACAAAACATACCCTTCGGTTCCAACTTTAAAACCAAAAAAAGAAAAAAATAAATTTAAGGCTTTTTGAATCCAAGTTATTTCTTCCTACAACAGTGGTACTTGTGTATATAAGCAACCAGAGACTATGAGATTTGTAAAATCAGGTTGAATGAGATGAACAAGTTCATATGGTGATTTATTTTGTAAAATTGGTGTGGGTAACCGATTAATGATATGCACCGTAAGGTTAAGTGAGTATGACCATAATATGTTTATCATGTGTGCTTGAAAATGAAGTGCTATACAAACATTTAAGAGGTGTTGATGTTTCCTCTCAACAATGTCATTTTGTTGAAGGGTTCCAACACATGAAATGTCATGAAAAAATTCCTTTAACATTATAAAAGTCGGTGAGAAAAGATTCTTTTCTATTATATGATCTTACTGATAACGTCTATTTTTACCTCTCTTTATGTGTTTATTGTCATGAATAAATCAATTCTTTCCTAGTTTTTATCTTGTTATATTCTCAAATTTAGTTTGTTTTGTATTATTTTGTATTTTAGCTATATTATGCTTGTTTTACCTCTAATATCTCTTTTAAGAATGTAAATAAATGAATAGGAGCAATCCTAGTGGATGAAAACAAGCAAAAACCCAAGAAAGTATGTTTTGGAAAACAAAAGTTTGATTTTCAGCCAAATACCCACGTCGGGCACCAATCACGCCCAACTCTTCAAATACAAAATATTGTCAAACTACATAAGGCTGAGCGATGGAAAGTGAGGCTGAGCGCCACAAGGCTGAGCGGTGAAAAGTGAGGCTGAGCACCAACAAGGCTAAGCAGTGAAAAAGTGGGGCTAAGCGCAATTCAATTCGTAAAACTTGTAGTTGGATGGTGGAGATGTGCCGCTAAGCAATGAATCTCAGGAGTTGCCAGTTTCGTGATTTTATTGATAGCGCCTGGCGGTGCTGAGATGGCGCCAGGTAGTGACGACACTGATAGGTCAAAAATGGGTATTTAAACATGTTTTCTCGCGAGGGTTCGTCATCTTTTCTTACTCTCACAACTTCTCTTCACCTAGAGCAACTGAGAAAGGCCTTTGGAGGTTGATTGGGGTGCTAGGAAGCTCTCCCACTCCTCCTTGGGTCTTCAATCTTCATCCATGGTGTTTTCTCCCTTTTGTGATTGATGATGGACAGTACAAAGAAAAGTCTTTCCAAATAATCTGAAGGTGAGTGTAATATTGAGAAATGGAAAAATCAACTTGTCTACAAGATTGAAGATCTTCTTCGAGATCAGTGATGTAGAACTTGCCACCTTGGGAAAACCTTTGAAGGAGATCCTTCCAAATTTCAACAGTGGAGTCCATCCATAGAATTGATTATTTAATGTCAGTTTTCATGGAGCGGGTGAGCCAAGCTATGATCATCTTGTTGCAACGCCTCCAAGCTTCATGTAGAGGATTAATGGGTGGTGGACAAGGGAAGGTGCCAAGAACAAATTTCTCTTTGTTCTTGGTTTCAAGAGCATCAAAGAAATCATGTTTCCATGACTGATAGATGTTTTAGCAAGAGGTGGGAAAACAAGAATGATGGCAGGACTTTCTTCTGGATAAAGAAAGAGGAGATTGGCAGGGTTCATAAGGTAATCGGTAGCAGAGGCCATGAGGATGAGAGGAGAAAAAGTGAAAGGTATTTACACTAATACCATGTTATGTTAGTACATACGAAGGGAGAATATGAGAAAATGAATATTATTCATATGTGCAAAAATACACTCACTTAATTACAAGGCTCAAGCGTGAATATATACACATTCAGACTTGTTCGCACGAGGGGATTTATAAATCCCACTAATTTGGAGCGATAGATGTTGTGGTTGAATCATGTTCCAATGCTGTGATTAAAGAGTAATTGCGAAGACATATTTAAGATATATTACGAAAAGCATATCCCTTTGTGGTTGAGGAGATTTGGATGGATGAGAATGATTTCACTATTATACACATGTGTGTGAGTGTTTGTGAATGAGAGAGAATGTGACTTTGTGAGTGAGAGAGTGTAACTTTGTGACAATGTGTTTGTGAGTGGGTGACGGTGGTTTGTAAGGGTAGCAACACCTGTTATGTAACCAGTGTTGTGTGTGTGTCTATACAATAATAATAAATATACAAAAATATGTATAATAATAATTAAATATATGTATATATATATATATATATATGTATATAATATTAATATATTAAATAATATTAATAATAAATAATATATATAGAAATGAAATATAAGAATAAATAATAAAATTAATATATAGTAATTAATAATAATAATATTAATTATTAATAATAATTTCAAATAATAGTAATTATTATAAAAAATTAATATAATTTATCTTTTTATTAATTTTTTATTAAAATTTATCAAATAATAGTTTTTAAAATTTAATATTTTTAACTAATCTAAAAATCATTTTATATATTTTTACCATCAAGGGTATTTTAGTAATTTTAAATTTTATCTGTTATAACTTTTTATTTTATTTATCATATCATTCACATTACTCACTAACTTTCAACAAATTCATCTTCAAATCAACTTATTTTACTCTCTAAATCCACTCAAAGAAACACACATATCTATTCACTCACATCCACCCAAATTCATTTTCACAATTTCTCTCAAATCCATCTTTTCCACACAAATCTATCTTCACACTTTCTCTCAAATTCATTTTCTCGAGAGAACAAAACATAAAGGTTTGTACAGGAAACAAATTAAACAAACAAAATAAACCGAAGAAGAGAATATCTCTGTCATTAACCTTAATCCATTGAATTAATAGGTACCCAAAATTGAGATCAAGATGCAGAGGTACTGAACATTTTGTTAATAAAATGATGGCATAAAGCAATAGAAGTGGAAGTTGGCACACCTTTTTCTTAACGAGACTCTTGATCCTTCCGCTTCTTCCTTTGAGAAGTTGTTCTTTGTCAAAAATTTTGATGGCTACCTTGTCTCCGGTGACAACGTTACATGCAAGCTTCACCACTGAGAATTTTCCTTTGCCCAAGACCTTACCCACTTCATATCTTTCCATACAGATAGTTCTGTTGGTGTTGTTGCTACTACTACCTTCTTCATTGGCCATAATGTTCTTCACCTTCTTTTTCTTTCTCTCTCCACCTTCCTATTTCTTTCTTGCATAAAGCTTAATGTAACTATTTATTCCTCCAAAACTATAACAGCAAATTAAATGCTCATAACTAAAAATTAGTAATAGTTAACCAAATATTTAATACTGTGATTATAATTAATTTTAGCTTTTGTTAGACATGTGTTTAATTTTTACCTTTGCTTTAAATCTCAATTATTATTCCATTAGAGTAGTTAGATAACAAACAAAAACTAATTTAATTGTAATCATTTGCAAGAATTTAATGTCCAAAGCATAAGTACTTAACAAAAAAAATAGGCTTAATTATGTTTGTGCTATATGATAAAATTAGTAACTTTCAATTGAGTCCTCGTAGATTTTTGTTTTAGGTCTATGATAAGTCCTTCCTAAATTTTTTTAGTACATCAATAAATTTAAAATTTTTAGTTGAATCACCAGTGATGTGGCGGTTAAGTAGTTAACATGGTTATTATTTTTCCATGTCACTTTGTTGAATTTCGGTAACGTGTAATTTTATTATTTAAAAATTTGAAGCACATTTGAAACACTCAACTCTTAGCAAAATTACTGTACTTCTCACATTTGAAGCACTCAACTCTTGAGTTACTCGACTAACCTCCTCGACCTCTACTACCACGACCTTTGTAAAAATCGGGAAAATTAAATAAATAAATAAATATTTATTTAATAAATGTGAGGGCAGGAATCCCTAAGTTAATAAATGTGGAGAGAGAAAACAAGGAATAATACTAGCTCGAGTGGTTAAGAGTACTTAGTTGCTATGAAATGACTTAGGTTCAAATCTTATTGATGCCATTAGTATGTTATTTAATTGTTTATTAATTTTAATAATATGCTTGATCATGATGAGTGATAATATAATCCTAGTCGTCTTTTTGGCCAAATTTCTTTTTGGCATGAATGTGAAGGAGCAAAAAAACCTAGTCGTCTTGAGGAGCAGATGGAAAGGTTGGGAAACCATCTAGTAATGGCCTTTGAATGGCAATTCCATCCATCATTAATTAAATTCCGTTTTTTTTTTACATTTACTACAATTAGGGCATAATTAGAGGCAAATTGAGGGAGAGAATGTAGGTTTTTAGACTGCAATTTTGTGAGAGCTATGGGGTGAGGATTTCTAGAGCATTTGTTGCATTTTAGTGAGTGAGAGTGAGAGCTAGTTCTTGAGGAGCAAAAGGAGGCCATCGCGGATCAAAAGCGACTCTCAGATGGTGCAATTTGAGCAAGGAGCCAGGTTTGGGGAGCTATACCACATTCTTAAATTTTAATTACATAAAAGTTAATTGTATCAGAAGCATGGATATCTGTTATACATTTTTCTGGATTATATTGCATTTCTAGAATTTTCCAAAAATCGTTTGGCGGGCCTTCAAAGCCACCAGGCGACTCATGTTGAAACCCAGTTTTTGGGTTTTTGTTAAGAACCGCCTAGCGACGAAGAACTGCCGCTAAGTGATGCGTGAATGTGTGGAATAGGTATTTTTCATGAAAAAAATGATGTTTTTCTTGTTTTCATGAAGCAGGAACCTTCAGGCACTAGTTTTATACTGACAGGCGCTAAGTCCTTGACTTCTGGGCGTTGGGCGCCACCGATATTTCTACTCTGCACAGTTTTCATAAAAATGCATTTCCCGATTCATTTACCGTCCGATTTAGCTTAAATTTTGATAGCGGGTTCATAACTTGTTGCTTTTTAGTTTGTACAGTGTGATATGGGTTTGGATATCTGTAGTTGGAGATATATGATATGCAAGATTACTGGTTTGGAAGTCTTTAAAATGCATGAATAATCTCTTGATAATTTCAAATAACTACTAATGTGGCATGAGTTGGAAGCATGATTGGATTATGTTGTGAGTCTCTATGAATTTGAATGTTCCTTTGGGTTAGTCACATGTTTAGAATTGGTTTAATGATGATGCTTGTGTATCAATATAAAATAAATTGTTGCATAGGAGGTGTGAAGTGCTATATTAATTTGCATTGGTGCATGGAATCATGTGCTTAAGTTGTTAGAGTGTTACTTCTTTATTTCTGATTTGAGTATGCATTATTCATAAGTTGGAATTTAATGCTATCATGGATTTAAATGGTGGAGTATATATATCCCCTTTGTATGCCTTCTCTAGTATATCCCACGCTTCTTTTGAAGAATTAGCATTTGTTATCTTCTCAAAGCTTAACTCATTGACAGCTCGATACAGTCGTAAAAATCCATTTTATCCTTTACCCGTGTTGCTCTTAACATAGCAAGTTGGGCAATCGTTTGTTCTTCAATGTCCTCTAGTTCTTGGTACCCATTTTCAACCACTTCCCATACTTACTGGGAACCAAGGAGATCCTTCATCTACAGGCTCCAGTTATCATAGTTGGCGCCTTTCAATAACTTCGGTAGGGGCATGTTGTTAACTAAGTTAGCCATCTCGGTCAAACTCTCTAACTCTTAAATACTTTCTCTAACACACTCAAACACTCAGGCTCTCAACCTTTGATGCCAATTTGTTGACAAACAAGTTTCTGAATAAACATTCTTGTATATTATAACTTGATGCGTTTTTCAATTAGCATTACATGATCAATTTATAGGTCTCACTAGTGCATTTCAGACTGTTTACATTGCAGTATATGCCTCAGTTCTCGAACAATCGAAGCATATAAACATGCAGTGGCACTTTTGAAATTAAAGTCAACTTTTATGCCTCGGTTGTGATTTTAACCGAGGCATATAGCTTCACAAATTTTTATGATTCCCACTGTATTTTGTAAGACCCGTGAAATTTAATTAATTAAATAAATAATTAATTAATAAATACGGGTCGTGGAAACCCTTATGGCATTTAATAGTGGTTAATATGACATGGAAAAGTACTAGCTGAAGTGGTTGAGATTACTTTGATTGTGTGATAGGACTTGGGTTCGAGTCCTATGTATGCCAATTATGTGTTATTTAATTATTATTGTTTTAATATTATGAATGTGCATGTTAAGTAAGAATATAGTATTTGAGTTATGTTAGTTAACAAGAAACATGAATTGGCTTGATGGTTTAGCATTGACTTAATATCTGCATGGTTAAGGGTTTAAACCTTGGTGAGACCTAAATAAAGTTTTTTTTTGCTAAACTTGATTTTTGGCAAAGAAAAAAGGAGGTAGAAAACCAGCAGCCACGCGAAGGCATCCTAAGGGGCTGAAAAACAACCCCATAATGGTGTTGAATGACACTTATCACAAGCAATAAGACCCATTTTCGTTTTGGCTAATTAACTTTCATTAAGAAGTAATTAAAGGACAAAAATTGAAGGGAGAAGAAGGTTTTTCTTGGTCTGGACTGTACTGCACGAAAAGGGAGAGAAATCAGAGTGAAGAGAGTGAGTTGGGTGAACCTGTAAGGCATTTTTTAGGAGGGCTAAGAGAGACCTTTGAAAGCAAGTGGAAATCTAGAGTCATTCAAGTTTTAAGCAAAAGAATCCAAGTTAGGGGAGTTCCTTTGTTGTTTTAAATTGTGACTATTGCGTAATCATGTAATGTATGGAATTGTTAAAGCCTGCATCTCTGTCAAGGTTGAGTTTTACTCGCGTTTCTGGATTTTCCAGAAACCGCCTGGCAGTAGGTCATGTGCCGCCAGGCGGCCTATGTGTTTTACTCTATTTTTCTGGGTTCGCTTATGAACCGCCTGGCAGCGAAGGATGTCCCGCCAGGCGACGCAACGTGCGTCTTCTCATTTTGTCATTTTGGTTGGTTTGTCAGCGATGTCGTGGTGTTTGGGTTGTATTTCTATTGTATATATTCTATTGGCATGATGTATTATGGGATTGTAGTTACTAAATTGATTGGACATTGCATGAACTTGAGAATGAAATTGGGGGTTAGGGTTTATGCGGGATTTGGGGATAATAAGCATGAAATATTTCAATGATTGGCGCGCTAATTATCCATAACTAACTATAATATGAATGTTGTACCAACCCTGTATGGTGTGTGCTTGTAGAAACATATTGGGATGAAGATGGATACTGTAATTGGAAAATTGGGGTGCAGTCGGTGCTAGAAAAATCTGGGTATCCAGATGTGCACGCACCGCCTGGCGACGCATGAACTGCCGCCAGGCAGCCTGCCAGGGTAGTGGATTCTTTGTAGTTTTGTTTGGGCTCTGTGTTCTTGGGTGCTTAATGGGTAAACTCTATGTGTATGATTCAGAAATTTAACAAGTAAGGAGAATTTGACTTAAATAAGACTAAGGGAAATCGAATTAAATGAAAGTGGGTGGTGCAATGTAGATAGTAGTGATCTTTGAACATTTGGGTGTATGTGGTAAGTTAGATTCAGAAAGTATGTTAATATGGTAGAAAGAGTGAGATAGATTTATATGAAATGGTATGCTAATAAATGAGAAGAGTGCCAAGTACAATGTGTGAAGTGCAATTCAATTTATTAACATGTAAGGATATATGAAGATTGTGTTTATTGGATGTGGTAGTTAATATGCTACATTGTTTATGTTAATTCGGAGAAGTGTGTGCAATCTTGGTGACTATAATATACGTGATTAAAAAGGTGTGTATGAGTTGCTAGTGATAGAACTATGATTGGTGTGTGTCCTAATTATTCTATAGTTTGGTGTGTTGTATGATTTGAGGTCCGTTGGAATCTGTTTAAAGTGCCAAGAAACCAGTAGTTGTCCGCTACTGGTATGGTGCCTGGCGGCGTGTGCGAGCTGCCAGGCGGACGGAACGTAATCAGCGACAATGGTCATAGCGCCTAGCGATAGGGAGGGTTCCGCCAGGTGGAATAGTGCAGCAGAGACTCTGATGGTGCGGTGGCGCCTAGCGACGCGAGGCAAGTGCGCCAGGCGGTGAGTGGCGCTTGGCGGCATGGTGGGTCTGCCCGGCGGTGACGATGCAGTGATGATGTTGCAGGCGCCTGGCGCCTGGCGGTGTGTGATGCCCGCCAGGCGGTCTGAACCTAGTGTGTGCCTGGCGACATGAGATGCACGCCAAGGGTTTTGGTTCAGTGATGGTGCGCGAGGAAAGGTTTCTATACAGCTTTAGGTGATGTTCATGATGTGAGACTTTGGTTGGGGGTCCAATTACGAGTGTAACCCGTATTGGAGTAACACGTGACCACTCTAGGTTGTAGTCCGGTGGTTTAGGAAGTCCAGTGGAGTGCGCGAGTTGTGGCTCGTACGGCGAGGTTTGGATGATTGCTCTCTTCAGAGTATTCTGATAGAGTTTTGGTAGTCTGGAACAGCTACAAACTTTATGTTTGTTTCGGGGAGCTCCACTTGGTGTCACAGTGAGATGCTGTGGCAAGGTTATTCTCACGTGTGGACTATCAGGTGGTGACCTGTAGTCGAAGGGGCGAGTAAACACTCGTGCAGCAAAGATCGATCATTAATCTCACCTAAAGGGTATAGAAATGATAGCCGTCTAATGAAAGTATTGGAAGTGGAGAAGTAAGGAAAGAGGGAGAAGAATACTAACCCGGGGTTTAAATGTTTTGATGTTGTAATTCATATTTTATTGGTTGGTTTTATTTAAATGAGCTCACCCTATCTGTGTGTGTGTGACGATGATCATGTAACTTGTTACATGGGAGCAGATGTTGATGCAGGTGAGCGGATAGGTGCATAGAGACAGAGTGGGGATCTCTTGGGGATTTTCTCACTAATTTATTGTATTTGGTCTATGGTGTTATTGTAATAATTTTATAGACCATTTCAATTGTATTACAGTCTTAATGCGAAATATTTTATCTATTTTGGCGCATTAAATTTAAGGTTTTAAATATTTCCCACGTTTTGGGAAAAATGATGATTAATAAATGAGGTTGTTTTATTGAATTTTATTTTGTTTTAATTTAATAAGTAATTTCCGGCTAGGACGTTACATATTTGAATTTGAAAATTATAAGATAGCTTTATGCCTCGGGTACTCTTCAACCGCGGTATAATACGCTTTCTACTTCAATCACTTTTCACCCGATGCAGTTAAGTTGTAGTATTTTAATATTTTTTTTCATTTACCTGACTAAATATGCCTCGGTTTTGAATAACCGAGGCAGTGGGGCTTCGTAGGGTTAAAAACCCCCAAACCATTTCATTACAGTAGCGTCCTCCCTTCTTCTTCTTCTTCGAGAATCCAACTACTATGTGTCATCCCATTCAGCCTGCATCGCTGCTGCATCGCCGTCGCACCATCGTTGCACCGCTGAAGAGGCATTTCCGACGCCATTGCGTTCGTTGAATCTCACAGCGGCATTCCACAATGAGATTTGAGTAATGATGAGCCTCACATCCCTTGCCTCCTTCTTCTTGTTGTCCTTCTCTACCACGTGCAGCGCCTCCTCTAGCCACCAGATAGCCGCCGCCCTTCCCCTGATCGGTCCATCAGTAGGGCGTTCTCGAACAGTGCCTCGAACAACGCTTGAACGAGAGCGGGTTCGCCTTCAGAACTTCCTCGTGCCTCGAACAGTGCCTCGAACAGAACTTCCTCCATATTGAGAGCGAGAATAGTGCCTCGAATAAAGCCTTGACGTTCGTTTTGAGGAGGTCTAAGAGCGGCGAGAGGAATTCTTCGTGGCTGTGGTGGTTTGGAGAGGGGCGAAGGCGGAGGACTGGCACGAGCGGAAGGGAATTGGAGGGTGACGGTGGCAAAGTCACCACTCGTGGAATTAGGGTTTACACATAGTGGATTGAGCATATATTTTTTTATTTTATTTCTGATATACAATAGGTCTCGGTTTTACAAGAACCGAGGCAGTAACTACTTAATATGTCTCGGATTCATAACCGAGGCATAAAGAACTAGCTTTTTACCTCGACAATATATGTCTCTATTAGTCACCCGAACCAAAAGGTAAAAATAACTGTTTTCATTTTCCTTCTCTACACTTGTGTCTTCAGACATGACCTCTCAACTATGCATTCAATACATACCTAAACGATAATTAAAGAACTTTATTACATCCCACAATCATTATTTAAGTACGATGTCAGAGTTTAGTCTACTGTAGGCAAAAAGCACGGAATCTTAATAATGAAAAATAATTATGATCTTGATTTCAATGATATGAAATTAAGTTCTATATTTAACGGACTACATACAGTATAGAAATAAGGGAGAACTAAATGGTGGCGATATTATTTGTAGTATATATTAATTATTATCTAAGATATCGTTCTTATCCTCTATAGACTACTGAACATCAATCTTATTGCCATTTTCTATCGGGCAACTGTGGCAGTGGGGTACACTTAAAAATGACATTTTTATTTTTAATGCTTGAACGAAACAAAGCTGTTCAACGATGGTCACCGAAGTTTGGAGAAAGAAGACTTGACGGAACATATTGAATTAGCCACTTACGGGCTTTACCCTTGCATTTAGCTTCACTAAACCCTCTATAACATTTTCAATGTTATAGTAAAAAATATATACATTTTCCAATACATCTACAAATGAGCTTTTGTATTTATTTATTTATGCATTATAATTTACAATATCAAAATGTTAGTGTTTTCCAATAAACAAGTCTTTGAAACTTTACATCTATGTTTCTTCCCCAAAGGCACTACAACAAACACAAGCGACCCTCAATTATTGTTTTACAATTTGCAGTCATAATAGTATCGTATTGCAGTGTATGACAAACCTTTGTTACAAGCCGCAGTTTTTAATTTTTGCATGAGAACATGAATTACTTTTAACTTATAAGTAAATTCTTCTTTTATTAATACTTTGAGAAATTTTATCCAGAGCTGTAGTAAGATACCAAAACTTGAGGCAGATGAGTTTATGGTAGAAAATCACGAGCCTATGTATGTATGTACGCATATGTTGCAGAAAAGTGTCTTTACACTCGTGAGTCCAAACTATTCTTGTTTATGAAACTCCTTGAACAGGATACAATAATTACCTAACAAGAAGGCAATACATGAACTAAAAGAGAAAAAAACAAAACAACGACCAAGGTTGATTCATTTTCCTGCCTCAGGATCTGGCTTCACTGATTGAGAATAGAGAGGGATCTATGAACTTCCTTGAGGAAGTACATGGTCTTTGCATTGGTGACAGAAGAAGCTGCAGAGGTTTTAGGTGGTGAAATGACAGAATAATTAGTGCTAATCTCCCTCTCATCTTCAGTAATAGTGTCCAACATCTTTGATGTTCTGTGCCTCATGACAGTAACATACTGTGGTGGTGCTACCTCCATGAAGAACCTAGTAATGCGAGAATTCGCCATTTTTGGAAGTGCTTAGGAAGAAGAAAAGGCTAAAAGATGGAAAAGTACTAGGAGGAAATAGTGGTGAAATTTGTTTGATTTTTGATGATGGGAAATGAAGGGGCGAAGGGTTGGATTTATAAGAAGTAGCTAGAGTTACCTAACTTGGTTACGATTGAGTCAATGGTCTTAATCATAAAGGTTAAATCAAAATTTATTAGGTAGTGCCGCCTCTAGCTTTTGGTATTAATTGCGACGCAAAATTGCTTTGGTGAGTTTTCGTTGTGGATAACCTTGCAGTGGGACCTGAATGGTATGTGTCAAAAGGTGGGTGGGAATTTGATATCCATGGAGAGATATGGTTTTTGTTGGGTACAGTTCTTACAAATATACACTTTTTGGGGTTTAGTGAAGGGCCGCTTTAGTGTGCCACGTTGCTTGTGATGGGTTTGTGAGCATGACATGGGTGTGATTCGAGAAATTTTGTTCATACATTTGTTTATTTTATGTTGGTTGGGTTAGCCTTCCATGTGCTTAAAATTGGCGGTGAGGTTCTAACAACGTTAATGGGAGGCAAGGACAATGTGCTTAAAATGGTAGAATTATTGAAGATATTATTTCAGATTCTTTTTGGCTTCGTTAGATTTTAAGTGTTTAAGTAAATATTAACTACTTTCTTCATAATTTGTCAATTTTAATATATTGTAAAGGTTATTCAGATAATATTTTAGTTTGCCTTTATGAAACCAACAATTGATCATAAGTATTTTTTTTATTATCTTTATGTCTATTAGGGAGTGTATAAATTAGGTTAGACGGGATAAAAAAATTATCAAACAATGATTGGTTTAGGGCATTGATTTCGAAGGTAGTGTTTGGTTAATTATTTGGCATACATTGTTGCTCAAGTTTTGATACTATAATTTTTGTAGAAGCAATAAAACAAAAATATTATATATATTTGTGATTTTGTTAACGTTGAACAGTTGAAGACATTTAAGTTTGAAGATAAGTAAGATAAGCGGTTGAAATAGCTTAAATAAATTCACTTAGACTATCTACTAAAAAAATGATAATAGAGAAAATTCGCAAAGAACAACTAGAAGGTTAACAAAGAAAAAATCAAAGAAGAAACACAGAGAGGTTCAATTGAAGGATTAATGAACTTTATTAATGAACTTTAATCTACGTCTATGATAGAAATTTGCTATCAATCAAAAATTACAACTCAATATTTTTCTCTTAATGAACTCTCACTCAGCTAACAAATTTTGTTATACAATTGAATTCATAAAGTTAAAGTTTGATGCAAGACGTACAAATTGATGCCATCAAATTCCGAGATGTACCGATGAAGCTAGACAAATTGGTTAAGATAGATGATCTTTAACCACTAGACAATCTTGAATTATGAGACCGTTTATAACATCAAATGATCTATGAACCTTAATAAGATTTTATTGATTCAATCTTTACGAATCTATGTTAGTAATTTTGGGTCATGCATATATATGACACATAATTAAATGTGTTAGAGCTATTATTTATAAAGCCAAATAATAAAGTGATATGACTAAATTAAAGATTTGGCTAAATGCATATGTCATGAAAATAAATATTGTGTAAAGACCAGTTAGTAATTTCTAATTTGATGAGGGGCCAAATTAGAAATACTAAAACTTAAGCAATTCAGTTTATAAATGGTCGTGGTCCCCTTCTGAGAGCATACACAGAGTCATAAAGTCATAACGTACTCTTCATGTTCCTTTCTCCCTATCCTCATCAAGAGAGAAAACCAAAGGGAAATAAAGGTGCTCTACAGGAGGAAGATCACTGTTACAGCATGATTATCAGTATGGGATATTGTTTATGATTGATGGTTATAATCAATAGGATCATATTCTGTGTTTATGCTTACAATCTCTACTTGATTCAACATAAATCTTCCAAGCTAGAATTGACTACTAGCCACTAAACCCACTAAATCACCAATAAGTTGGACTCACTATAGGTAATGGAAAAATTTGCTATTTGGCAGAACCTTCGTAATGATGTAAGAGGGATTACGATTTTGTCACCTCTACAAATCTTCTAAAAATCTTCTTTCTTACAAAATGTAATTTGATACCAATATGTTTAGTTCTTTCATACACTACAAAAAAAATAAAGTGATATTTAGTGGGAGTTATTTTTCAAAGGTTATAAAATCTCCTTACAAATTAACATGATTTAAAATGACTTAGTGGGTTGTCTAAAATGACGATAATACTAGAGGGTTTTGATTCCTTTTTGAAAAGGTTTATGAACTACATAAATTGGCAGATTAAAATTTCACTTTCTCACTTCCATTTCATTTTCAAGTTTCCCTCTTAGCATTTTCTTCTCCTGTTTTCGATTATTCCTATTCAGCTCATTTTCTTCGTCTCACAATCATGCTCCCTTTTCTTCTTTCTTCGTCTCACATTCACATTTCTCTTTCTTCATCTCACGTTCATATTTTCAAACCCTTTCATCTTGTCCACATAGTTCAATTGAAAAATTTGGAAATCCCTTTTGTCACGTCCAAACCTAGATACTGTTCGGCAGTTGTTTTGAACCACCCAAGTGGAGTGGTAGGTGGTGAAGGCGTGGTGGTGGGAGGCCGTTGAAGACACGGTGGAGGAGCATTTAGCCCTGAAATAACATGGTAAGTTCATGAAACCCTCATATTTAAAAGTTTATTGATTCATGTTTGTGTATAAGAAAAAGGTAGTGTTTATTGATTCATATTAGTGTGGGGATGTCATTGTTGCCCACAAAATAAATAATATGAACTTTTAAATCCATGCAATAAATTAGTGAAAATAAAGGAGGTTTCAAACCTCTATAAAATAATAGTCACCAATAAAAGAGGTTAAAAACCTCCATAAAAAAAAAACCTCCACAATATAAATCAGATATTAGAGGTCATCACAAACCTCCGCAAATAGGTTGTGGCAAACCTATAACTGCGAAGATATAAAAAACCTACGCAAATTAATTTACAAAAGGTAAAAACCCCAGCAAATTGAAATAGAAACCTTCACAAAATAATCTCTTTTTTTATAGTGATAGTAGAGATGATTTTTGTATATATTTTTTGTTGTCATAGTAAACAATGACAACCTAGTCTTCACCTTTAGCTCTTTAGCTTGTCCCCTCAATCATAAAGCTTCCTTCACTACCTCTTTCAAGGCAATATACATTGCTTTAGTGGTTGACAAAGTCACTACCTTCTCTAGAATGATCTTCTAGTTGATTACAGTACCATAAGCAATAAACACATAGCTTATGAGATATTTTCAAGTGTCTAAACACACAACCAAGCTCAAGTCGACAAATCCTTTTGTAGAGTATCTGTAGCATATCATTTAACTCCATATAAACTAAAGTTCTTTCAAACGACCTGATAATTGTCGTTGATGTTGTCAAATTAGCATCACTATTCTATTGTATTATATTGTACAAAGAGTGAATAAAAGAACATAGAAAGGTTAAGCTAACACAAGTAGTCTCCCAACGAATCTGATGCAAGAACTTTACTTAGAACAATACTTATAAGATTATGTAGAAAAATGGTTAGAAATATAAACAAAGGGGGTAGGGATTAAAACTGTAAATGAAATAAAAGAAAATAAGAACAAATATAAAAGGACATGTTGATTCTCCCGTTCTTCGATAGTTGGATTCTTCGTTGGCTATCATATGATTATCATTCAATCAATTTTCAAAGGATCTCAAATTAACTAAACAAATCATATTCAATTAATTTGTTAAATTTTTCACGTATTCCACCATATACAAGCAAAGTCCTTTTTAGACTTTACATGTGCAACTACTACCGATGCATACTCTTATTTATTCCTCTACCTATTTTATTAAGCATAGAAGTATACAAATTTGAGTTAACCAACCAATTAATTCATTTTAGTTTCTAACTCATTCCAATGTATATGAGATAGATCCTATTCACACTCAACTCATTTTTCTATATATTAATGCAATGCAATATAGACTTTACATGTGCAACCGCTAACCATGTGAATTTCCTACCTTGTATTGAAATAAGAGGTTACAAAAAATATAATATGAATTCTAATCAAAGACATAAGATTATTATGAACGTCAATTCTAAAACAATCCTATGAACAAAAATTATTATTTAAAAAAGCACGGATTGAAGTAGAATTTGTTTTGTCATAAATTTAAAGAATATACACAACCTCATAATTAATTACGAAATTACAAAAGTATCAATCAAGAGAGTGATTAATCTTTCATGTGAAATACCACTCGAGACATGAAGTCATATGGTGGTGGATGGATGAAGTGGTCAATTAAAGGAAGAAAAAAGAAAATGTGGAAAAAAAGAACTCATTTTAGAAAACTTTTTATGCAACGTTTTTCACGTATTCAGAAAACTCTTTTTGAAATATATTTCATGTAGAGATGTTCCAGAGATTCTATTATTAGCCTATTTTGGAATGCATTTTATATATTCCGAAATTTCGGTTTCAAAAATGTTATTCAAAAAATTTTGGTCAGGAAATCTCATTTCAAAAGTCTTATTCTAGAAAGTATAGAAAGATTGGTCTGGAAAGTTTACAAAACATGTAATCTAGAAGTCACTTTTTCAAAAGGTAAATTTGTCATTCTAAAAATTTGGGGGTTGCATGAGAAAATTGTGGGAGTGCATGAAGTAAAACGCATAAATTAATATTCTTGAACGATAGCTATCTAACCCCTTGAATACAAAAATTTGTAGCAAATGTTGATGAAGTTAGAAACAGAATCTCACAAAAAGAATCAAAATTAGATTTGGTTTAGGTTAATAAATTGGAAGATATGCAATAAGCTAATATAGTTTTAAGTAATTTTCATATTGTTTACTGGCGTTTGGAATGAAACATCTATCATAAATCACAATCACTTAAACCTAAACTTAATTGAAAAACAATTTTGCAAAGATCTGTTCAAACACATACTTCACTCGGATTATTTTTCAATATCAAAATATTTATAGAGTAAACATAAAAAAATACAAATTAAAAAATAAAGAACGTTTACTAACAAGAAAAGCTTAAAGATTCATACATGTTTTGGTCGTTGAAGTTCCAAGGATCAGATCAAATTCCACAAGGTTGTAACTCCCTACACCTCCAAACTCCACAAGGTTGGTTATTAAACTATTTAGTTATTGTGCGTGCCCGGCCTAGTTACCTACAATGGGGCTCAATGGAGATAATACACACTAAAGGTCTTTCTCCTAACAGAAAGAATCATGCATTAACTACCAATATCTCGACAATTTCGCTACGCATTAACTAGAGGTAAATAATCATTATTACGCTTTAATCACGTGAATTCTAGGTAATTCTATTCATACCAATATCATTCTATCATATGGACATCACATCTAATACGTCGCATTGCTTATACACGTAACCCTAAATATCCATCACTCTTACTAGACTTTTTTTGTATTTAGGAGTTCTTTTAAATTTAAATTTGTAAAAATGGATCTATTGAATTATTTTTCGTAAAATAGGATCAAGTCGTCGGAGTGGAGGACGACATTAAAGGTGAAGTCGTCCTCCACCGTGCCGGTTTTTTTTTTTTCCAAAAAGCGAAACTGTACTCTCAGAAGCCGGTTTCCATTTACTTTAAAAGTGAAGTCGTCCTTGGGCCTGACGACTTCACTTTTTGTTTTTTTTGTTTTACATTCAGCTTTATATATATATATATATATATATATATATATATATATATATTTATTTATATATTTTTTTTTTTTTTTTTTATTTTTTATTTATATTTTATATATAAATTGAGTTC
>Ga0214544_1003240_pt1 | contig 33892 bp, 24 predicted proteins | sample CNSS3metaG_FD_160074 | JGI IMG/M metagenome (GOLD analysis project Ga0214544, IMG submission 160074) | Root nodule microbial communities from cowpea collected in UCLA plant growth center, Los Angeles, California, USA - CNSS3 | ecosystem: Host-associated > Plants > Roots > Nodule | place: USA...
TTTTAATTGCATTTTTAAGAATCAAATATTTGAGATCAATTCCGTATTCGTTGTGAGACGACTCAGGGTTATCTTAACCCTAACTATTTTGTTCACTACTAACTGGCAATACTGAAGTTGCTAAAGTGGTGGTAATTTGATCGCCTAACGACAGCGATATCACTCGCTTGAGCTAGAAGCCTTAACTTAAGCGACCAGGCCTGTCTCGCTTAGGCTAAGCTTTCTCACTTGAGCGAGCATGCTACCATGGCTTGATTGCGCCTCACTTAGGCGAGCTCATCCCACTTGGGCGAGATCTCCTTTCGCCTAACACAAACATCTCTTGCCTAAGCGGCGAGTCACCAGGAACACACTCATCAGTTCATGATTTCTCGCTTAGGTGAGTACCTCTCGCCCGAGCGAGGTGCTCTGTCGCCCTATCCATGGGCTACTCGCCTGAGCGAGACCCTCGAGCACAACCTCAACACTTCACGATTTCTCGCTTAGGGGAGATGCTCTCGCTTGAGTCTTGCCTGAGTGAGACGCTCGAGCAACACTAGGTTTTGAGTTTTTGCTATTTTCGCCTAGGCGAGCCTTGCTCGCCTGAGCGAGAATAGCAGACATTCTCCCCTGTTCACGCACACAGACACCAATTCCAGTTTCCAAATTCTTCATTCCAACATTACCAATAATCTATTTTGACAAGCCATTCATAAGAACAAGTTATGCACCCAAATAAACCCCCAAAACGTGAGATTAAGCCATACCAATTCATGCATTGTAGAAACCCTTATCATATTCATACACAACTTAGGGGTTTACTCCAATAACATCTAACACAATCAAGGTTCAATCCAAACACATAGTGCACGAAAATTTTATGACAAAGGTACAATTGTTCATTGCATAATACAAAATACACGAAAATATTACAAACATGTATATAGATACAAAAAGAGCTCCCCTAACCTGGAATTTCTTGCTCCAACTGGGTTTTCTAACCTTAGCTTTGTAATACCCCAAGAACCCTCCTTTGCTCTTCCAAAAATTCAGCTCTTCTGATTCTCTCTAACTCTCTTTTCACTCCAAATTCGTGCTCCTTTTTCACTCTAGGTTTCAGACTTCAAAAACCCTCCTAATTGCCTAAGTTTCCCCTTTTATATGGTTCCTAATTGTAGTATATGGCAAAAAAACGAAAAATGGCCTTTTTAATGTCTATAATTACCTTTCATAGGGCATTATAGGTTGTTTTCCCAGCTCCCTTGGCTGCCCATTTCCTCTAGGGTTTTCCCACCCTTTCACTTTCAAGTCACAATGATATTAGCAAAAATAAAGAAATGAATTTCATTCTGAGCAAGGTTTGAACACCCAACCCCTTAATTGCACAATCAATGCACAATCAATTCAACCAATTCATGTTTCGTGATAATTCCTATAATTCTATAATTATGTTATCACTCGATATAATCATGCATATTATTAAAATTAATAATAAATCAAATAACACATAAATGGTATACATAGGACTTGAAAGTCCTCTCACACAACCAAATTACTCTCAACCACTTGAGCTAGTACTCTTCCACGTCACAATAATTAACATTAAATGCCATAAAGGCTTCTACTACCCGCATTAAATCCATGATACTTTGTGTAACATCCCGACCGGATATTACGGATTTAAAATAATAAAAAAAGTAAACAATAAATACCGTCCATTTAATAAATATCATTTCCCAAAAATGCAGGAAAATTTAAAACTTTATTAAGTCATTATGAAATACCTCAAATACAAAATTATAAAAACTTCATTGTAATTATCAAAGCTTAGTAATATAAAATATTACAATTTATTATAAATCATGAAATATAAAACAATGGTAAAACTTCCTCCCGATCTAGCCCCCGCTCTGTGGCTAAGCCTCACCAGATTCACCTGCAACAATATATGCTTACGTGTACCGCGTACACAATCATCGCCAAACACACACAAATAGGGTGAGCTAACAATAAAATAAACATATATACAAACATATACATATATCACAACCAAACCAAAGGAATTCCATCCTCTGATTCCATAACACATGGCCATTACCATGTCAACCGTGTTCTACGTCTTCTAGTGAGTACCTCAAGATGTCTTGCTGCCACACCTATTAGCCACAACTGATAGAACACGTGCGGGAAATCATGTTATGGATCACACACCGTAACACCAGGTGGAGTTCCCAATACGAATAACATTCGTAACGTCCCGAGACTACCAAACTCGTCAATTTAATACTGAGGAGCGCAATCTACTGGACCCTATCCGTACATGCCACAACGTGCACACTCACACCGACAACACTCACCAACCTGAGCCCCAACTCAAGAATTCCTCGTGTTTATCCGCCATCCCGAGCCACAACTCAAGAGATGTTATTCTGAGCCACAACTCAAGGAATACCACATGCTTAACCCCTATCCCGAGCCACAACTCAAGGGATACGTTCTGAGCCACAACTCAAGGAACACCAACAAGCCGACCTTTAAGATATCCTAGAAGCCTTGTAAACCACACACATCAAAGCAAGCAAAACACCTTTGCTTCACGGTATCGCCTAGCACAACACATGGGGTGCCAGGCACTTCAGGCTTCCAGACCGCTTGGCGGGAGACACGTACCGCCAGGCACCAAAGGCCTCTAGTGCCTCTGTTTGCAAGTGTTGCCTGGTGGGACAACCCTTACCGCCAGGCGCCACGCGTCAGCTCAACCCCCGTGGAAAGCAGCCATCGCTTGGAGGGTCTTATACCACCGCCAAGCGTTGTACCAGTACAACGAGTTGTATTGGTTAAGGTTTCTCATATTTACTTCCTGTCTTTCTTAACTCTTTTACGAGCCATCATATACTTACCAATCATTCCAGGTCCACTCTCTATTACTGAACTTAACTTTCTAATACCTTGCTATCACCATCATCCTCATTGAATGAATTCAGTCTCTTGATCAATACCAATTTCTCTTAAATCTACTAAATTAAAACCTTATTACTCCAATTTCAACCAAAGTCACCATCAGACCTGAAACTTATCATGGGTTTCCATTGTTAATCAACTCAATTCAATTTTACTTAATATATCCATATATCACTTACCTTAGTATCATATCATTTCTTCACCTTAGGCAACACTTCCTAAAATCCCATTCTTAATTTATTCCATGATGTTCTAGTTTTCAATGCTCTCCTCTGTACTATAATTATATTCAATTCTTTTAACATAACTTGATCATTATAATTCTGTCTAATTCCCCTCCATGCATCACCCACTTCTTCTAATACCATATCCAACATTTTTCTAAGTTAAGTCGACCACCTTGGTTCATGCACTAGGTTTCTCCCATTAACCATTCAAAAACATCAATAGATCCATCCTCTCAATTCCATTTAGGACTGCATCAGAACCCAAACCCAGTGCCTACCATCGCAACCACGCAGTGAAGTATCCACTACGTTGGCACCTAGTCGTGACACAAATGCCTCCAGGCAGTACTTGCCAAAAACCCTAAAACACCATGCATTGATCTTTTACTCAATTTCAGCAGCCAATCATTGCTACCCAATGTACCTATTCTTTAACCCAAGTCAGATTCACAAATTTTCAACACAATTTTAGTATTAAACATTAATAATCCTCAAATTCCCAATTTTCCAAACCCTAAAAAGATGTTCATATGAGTTCATCCAATTTAACCACTAATTCCACAAATGTCAAGGATATACGACATATAACCACTCATAGAGAGTTAGAACTTGATTTCTCCCCGATCAGAATTCTCCCAGAACACAAAAAATGAAAAAAAAAGAGGAACCCAAAAACTAGGTTAGTCACCAAGCGTCGCCTGGCGATTAAACTTGTGCCGCCAGGCGATTTCATCTCTAGAACCCAAAAATTTCACATGTTAGGGATGCGTCGCCTGACGACTTTGAATGCTCACCAGGCGGTTTCTGGAAAATTTCCATAAACTTATCATTATGCAGTTTAAGCCAGAATTAAACATCTAATTTTACATACAACATGCAGAATAGTAACACGAATTTAAATACACGGAGTCCAGCTCCCCTAATCTGGATTCCTTGCTCCAAAAGTGTGAAACGTTTTGAGTCATTGATCCTACTTGGCCTTAGCTTGTGATTCCTCCTTCAAGACACCTTCTCACTATCACTTTTCTCTCCTTGCACGCACTCAAACACACTCTCTACAACACTCACGTTTTGGTTGCTTCAGAAACCCTTTCTCTCCTCTCACAATTCCCTCAATGGGTTAATTACTAAGCCTTAGTGGTGGTTTAATGACCCAAAACGAAATCATCATTACATTGAGTTTAATTGTCACTCAATGGCCCTTCTATGATGGTTTTCCAGCCCCCTTGGCTGCTAGGGTTTCCTTGCCCTTTCACCTTCATGCTAAAAGAAATTTTGAAAAAATGAAAGTTTAATTTGGAGCCACCAAGATTCGAACCCATAACCATGCCAATGCCAGCACAATACACAATCATTCAACCAATTCATGTTTCATGATAATTCTTAAAATTCTAAGATTATATTATCACTCACATGATTAAGCATATTATTACAATTAATAAAAAAATAAATAACACACAATTGGCATACATAGGACTTGAACCCAAGTCCTCTCACACAATCAAGTACTCTCAACCATTTGAGCTAGTACTTTTCCAAGTCATACATGTCAAAATTAAATGTCATAAAGGCTCTCGTTACCCACATTTATTAATTAATTAATTTTTACGAGTCTTACACTTTGCCAACACATGTTCTAAGAGAAATTTGGGAAATTGATCGCAGCAGCAAAGGCCTTCTGGTGAACAATCTCGGGTTGTCGGGATAGTGTTTGCTCTATCTGGTGTGGAGGCTACTTAGTCATGTAAATTAATCGAAGATACTTGTAGTCTATTTGGAAAATGTGTAAATGTGTTATTTGATTCTGGAGCTACGCATTCCTTTATATCTAAGGCGTGCGTGGAAGCACTCAGATTACATGTTCATGATCTGGTGTGTCAACTGGTGGTGTCTACACCGGCATTTGGACATGTCTCAACCAGTTTGGTCTGCATCAGATGTTCAATTGAGATCATTGGGCGTATCTTTGTGGTGAATCTTATTTATTTTTCACTTGAAGATTTGGACGAAATTCTAAGGATGGATTGGTTGACTGTCAATAACATTCTTATCGATTGTGGACAACAAAAGGTGATGTTTCGGGATGTGGCTGGGTTGGAACTAAGTTCGATTCAAGTGGTGTTGAAGGAAATCAATGATGGGGCTACTTGGGGTACCAGTGGTGGAAGAGTATGCAAATGTCTTTCTGGATGAAGAATCAGTGGTTCTGTACAAGATGGCACTGATAGAGTTGGCAAAATTGAAGAAACAAATTGAGGATCTACTAGAGAAGAAGTTCATTAGACCAAGTGTTTCGTCATGGGGTGCTCTAATTTTGTTGATGAAGAAGAAGGATGGAAGCTCAAGGTTGTGTATCAATTATCGGCAATTGAACAAGTTGACGATCAAGAACAAAAATATTTTTCCAAGGATTGATGACATGTTGAACTAGTTGAAAGGAGTTGGGGTGTTTTCAAAGATTGATTTGAGGTATGAATATCATCAGATCTTAGTCAAGCAGAGGATGTACAGAAGATGACATGCAAATCTCATTATGGGCATTATAAATATGTGGTGATGTCGTTTGGAGTAACAAATACTCCTGTAATTTTTATGGACTATATGAACATGATTTTCTAGCAGTGCTTAGATAAGTTTGTTGTCGTATTTATTGACGCCATCCTTGTTTACTCAAAAGCATCGAGACAAGTATGCCGAGCATTTGAGGGTTGTGTTGAGCATTCTCTGAGAACACTAGATGTATAGGAAATTGTCCAAGTATGAGTTCTGGTTGGACGAGGTGTAGTTCCTTGGGCATGTAATTTTTGCATAAGGTATTTCGGTGGATCTAGTGAAGGTGGTAGTTATGCTGAATTGGGAACAACCTAAGACCGTGACGGTGGTGAGAAGTTTTCTGGAGCTAGTAGGCTATTATCGTAGGTTTGTTGAAGGATTTTCTTAAATAGTGGTTGCTTTGACACAACTGACCCAGAAGAATCAACCTTTCTCGTGGACTGATAAATGTGAAGAATGTTTCGAAGAGATGAACAAAAGGTTGAAAGTGCTCCAATGTTAGCCATTCCAGATACAACTAAAGCTTTTAAAGTGTATTGTGACTTGTCTTATCAAGGTATGGGATATGTTTTATCCAGGTAAAGAGACTAGTGGCGTATGCGTCTCGACAATTGAAGATGCATGAAAGGAATTATCCTACGCATGATCTTGAGTTGCCTGTAGTGGTGTTTCGCAAAAGACTTGGAGACACTACTTGTATAGATTGAAATTTATTCAATGATCATAAAAGTTTGAAGTACATGTTTGACCAAAAAGGAGTTGAATATGAGCCAAGGGAGATGGATAGAGCATTTGAATGACTACGACTTTGAACTCCTATATCATCCAGGAAAGGCCAATGTGGTAGCAAATGTGTTGAGTAGGAAACGAGTAAAAATGTCAACATTGATTGTGAAAGAATTTGAACTAATTGAAAAATTGTGTGATATGAACATGGGAATGCAGTTTAAAAAGGATCATATTTGGTGTAGTCGTGTAATTATCACCAATGATTTCTTAGAAAATATTAAGGTAGAATAGTTGGGAGATGTAGCATTGCAGCATATAGTTGAGTTGTTAGGAATGCATTAGGCCAAAGACTTTAGCCTGGGAGCAGATGGCATTCTCCGTTTTAGAAATAGAGTATGTGTTCCAGCGAAGGATGAATTAAGAAAGATGATTATGGAGGAAGGACATAAGAGTTGTCTTAGTATACATCAAGGTATGACTAAGATGTACAAGGACCTTAAGGAACATTTTAGTGGAGTGGAATGGAGAAAGATGTGGCAAAATTCGTATCGCCATTCTTGGTCTGTTAGAAAGCCAAGATTGAATATCAAAGACCTAGATGTATACTACAGCAGTTGGACATTCCTAATTGAAAGTGAGACAATATATCGATGGACTTTGTGACACATTTGCCAAGGTCAGCTAAGGGTCATGATTCGATCTGGGTAATTATCGACAGGTTGACAAAGTGTGCTCATTTCTTGCTTATCAATCATAAGTGGTCAATGTATAAACTGGCAGAGTTGTATATTTGAGAGATTGTAAGGTTACATGGAGTGCCAACTAGCATTATTTCAAATCATGATCTGAGGTTTACGTCAAGGTTTTGGCAAAAATTGCAAGAAGCTCTATGCACGCGGTTAAGGATGAGTTTGGCATATGAAGCTCTATATTGGAGGAGGTGCAGAACATCGTTGTTTGGTATCAAGATGAAGAAGTGGTTAGTATAGGACCTGAGTTGTTGTAGAAAATTATGAAGAAAACATAAGTAGATTCAAGAGCAGATGCGGGCAACTAAAAGTAGACAAAAGTCTTATGTTGACAAGAGAAGAAGGCAGCTCAAGTTTGAGGTGGGAGATCATCTATTTCTTTGGGTAACTCTGACAACTAGTGTTGGAAGAGCCATCAGATCGAAGAAGTTGATGCCAAAGTTTCTTGGGTCGTATCTGTAACATCCTGTCTGAATATTACGAATTTTAAATAATAAAATAAGGAAAATAATAAATACGCCTCATTTATTGAAACATCATTTCCCAAAACGCGAGAAAATTTAAAACTTTATTATAATATAAAGTATCTCAAATCTTTAATTTACAAAGTCAAATATAAAAGACATGTTCCATAATCCAAATGGTTAAAAAATTCATAAAATAATAAGACGATGAATATAATTAATTTCCCTACCTAGCCCACGCTCTGGATCTACGCCTCACCAGATCCACCTGTAACATCATCTGCTCCCGTGTACCGCGTACATGATCATCGCCAAACACAAGCAGATAGGATGAGCTAACAATAAAAGTAATCATATATACAAACATATAAATCACAATCACACCAAAGGAATTCCATCCTTTGATTCCATACCACATGGCCACCACCATGTTCACCGTGTTCTATGTCTTTTGATGAGTATCTCCAAACGTCTTGCTACCACACCTACCAGCCACGACTAGTAGAGCATGTGCAGAAAACCATGCTACGGACCACACTCTGTAATGTCAGGTGAAGTTCCCAATACGAATAACATTCGTAACGTCCCAAGACTATCAAACTCATCAGCTCAACACTGCACACTCACACTAGCAACACTCGCCAACCCCAGCCACAACTCAAGAGTTCGTCGTGTTCATCCACCATCCCGGACCACAGCTCAAGAGATGCCATTATGAGCCACAACTCAAGGAATGCCACGTGCTTAACCCATATCCCGAGCCATAACTAAAAGGATGCCACGTGCTTAACCCATATCCCGAGCCATAACTAAAAGGATGCCACGTGCTTAACCCATATCCCGAGCCACACTAAAGGGATACGTTCTGAGCCATTACTTAAGGAACATCAGCAAGACGGCCTTCGAGATATTACCAAAGCCTTGTAGATCACGCACATCCAAAGCAAGCAAGACGTAGGTCTGGTCTCCGTATTATCGCCTGGTGCTGCTCATGAGCCGCCAAGCTAAACTCGCCTCCAAACTGCCTAGTAGGGGACACGTACCGTCTAGTCTTGTACACACAAGTTGCCCATTTACAATAGAGTTCTTTCCCACGTAAAATCATTATCATATAATAAATCCATATCACATATCCCACTAGTTCATATTCATTTAGTACTTCCAGTTCCTAATGGTCATATAACTCCCAACTCCAACAATGCTCTTATTTAATAAGGCTCCCTACGGTACTATTATTACGATAATGATGCTTCCCACTTCCCATTAACCTTCAAATTAATTTATACTAACATGTTATATATATATATATATATATATATATATATATATATATATATATATATATATATATATATATATATATATACTCTCTATATATATTTATTCACCCTAAACCTGTATTTAGTTAAATTCTCAATCCCACATTCAACAATATCTGATTTCCAAGAATTCCAGACCTAACATTTCTCCTCACAGCCACGCAATTCTTCCTTCTATATGTTGGCGCCTGGTGGCACATAGCCTGCCTCTAGGCGATGGTTCAGTCCTGGCAACCCAGAATCCCTCCCTACACCAGCGAGAATTTAAGTTCTTCTCCCAATTCCAGACAACCCTTCTAATCTTCCACTTGATGATTCTTGATCATATGATTATGGTTAGTAATATTATTTTAGACCCCCAATCGTAGAATTATATTACCTCTGCCTACCCATTTTGATTCAAAACCTAGGATTCTCCATTATTCCAACCTTAACATCCATGTACATGAAATTTCATCAAATTGAATATATTTACAACATAAATTCAACATCTAGTTCTTTACATTAGTCCATTTTCCTGTACGAATCCATTTTTCCCTAACCAGACTAGCCCAGAACACTTAAAACCCTAATTTTGAGCCAATTTTAACTCGCGTTGCCTGACGGATGTTCATCACTGCCAGGTAGTTCATACAAAACCTAGAAAATTGGGTGATAAGGTACGTGTCACCAAGCGGTTCCTCACAGGAACCCAAAAACACACAAAAAATGGTATGGGTCGCCTGGCGGCTTTGGAGGCCCGCCAGGCGATTTCTGGAAATTTTCTAGAAACCCTGAATTACGAGACCAAACAGAGGAAAACATGAACTTTTATACATACACAAATGCAATATATCACAACACATTTAAATTTACGGGTTCAGCTCCTCTAACCTAGTTTCCTTGCAAAAGCTTAAGAATTTCAAATGCTTCTTGGTCAATAATGGCTTCCCTTGCTTTCCTTTCCTTTCAGTTCCTTATCTCACTCACTAATTCAGTGCTTACCTAAAAACTCTTTTCTATACGTATGCACCAATGGCAGCCCCAACAAGCCCTTCTCTCACCCTTAATTCGCCTCTTTAATTGTACCTTAATTGTGGTTAATTGGCCAAAACGAAAATGCCATTAAAATCTGGTTTTAATTATCATTCAATGGCTATACCATGGTGGTTTTCCAGCCTTCTTGGCTGCTCCTAAAGTAGCTAGGGTTCCTCTGCCCTTTCACATTCATGCCAAATAAAATTTGGCAAAAAAAAAAGTTTAATTTTGGGTCTACCAAGGTTCAAACCCATCACCATGTTAATGTCAAATCAATGCACAACCATTCAACCAATTCATGTTTTGTGATAATTCTTATAATTCTAAGATTATATTATCACTCAACATGGTCAACATATTATTAAAATAATAATCAATTAATTAACACATAAATGGCATACATAGGACTTGAACTCAAGTCTTCTTACACAATTAATTACTCTCAACCATTTGAGCTAGTACTTTTCCACCTCATACAATTCACATTTAATGTCATAAAGGCTCCCACTACCCGCATTTATTATTTATTTATTTATTTATTTAATTAAATTTAGCGGATCTTACAATATCAGATCCTCAAGAGAATTGGTCTGGTAGCGTATGAGATTGCATTACTGCTGCAACTGGCAAACTTATATAACATGTTTCATGTATCACAGTTGAGGAAATATGTTCCTAATCCTGCACATGTGCTAGAAGAGGATGAAGCTAAGATAAATAAGACTTATTTTTAGATGTTGAGTCGTACGAGTGTTAGATGTTCAAGTCAAAATGCTTCAAGGAAAAGAGATTCGTACGGTGAAGGTGTCAACACCGCTTTTTGAGATGCCACATGTGAAATTTTTTATCCAGAATGTCAAACACAAACATTGATACCACCCTATTAACTAGGAATTTTCACAATTATTTTATCTCAAAATATCACCCTTTGAAAGTTTAACTAAAACAAGTTTAAGTCTCCAAATAAGCATTGTTCAACCAACAAGTGGTTTAAAATAAAAACGTCCAACGAAACTTAAGAAAAAGTTTGTCAAGTCCAAATAGATATTTTGTATCTTAAGATTTTGCCACATGGCAACATATGGTTGGACAGATTTTGGAAGTGAGGATTGCCACATGACAGGTCTAGTCGGCTGATTTTTGTAAGTGGTAAGAGGGGTGAAAATAGATATATTAGAGGGTGCAGAAATAGGTTTTGTGTGGCCCATTTGAAGAAAAAATAAGTTTATAAGTAAAAGCTAAGGGTGCATTCAACTCCTTGTATACTTCTTCCCAAAACTTACTAATTTTAGCCTTATTTTGTAATTTGGAATAATTTAATTCCACACCTTGAATGAATCAAAATTTAACTTCAGCTACATCAACAAATATTAGAATATCCAAAAAATAATTTATGCAACTAAAAATAACTTTTTAAGACATTTTTATCACACAAGCTCGATAAGCATCTTTATAAAAAATCCTAATTGGATTAGTCTTTTAAGCACAAAAATCAATTCAATATTCAAAATCAAACACTAAATGAGGACATAAATATGCATTCATCAGTCTAGTAACATAGGATTTTATTTAGGCCTTGTATTAAGGACATAGTTTAGGCTTGGGCTTAGTAGTCTAGTTTGGACCTAGAAGGAAATGGGCCTAACTTTAGGCAAAAGAATGTGCGCATGAAATTTGGGTTTCTTCAACCTAGAGGAGTGCAAACTTGCCTTGCAAGTCTCCTCATTGAGCGCACAAAGACATGAGAGTGTGAATGCTTAGGTGGCAAGTCACACCTTAAGTATGTTTCACTTGGCTCCAAAATTCAAATTCTAGAATTCAAATTTTGGCTATCCTTAAGGTTTCTAGGACTATAAATAAAGGCTTTTACCTGTTGTATTTCCAACTTGATTTTGAGTAATGAAATGTTGCTTAATTGTGTCCATATGCCTCTTGTTTGAGCTCCTCTTAGAGTACAATCCTTTCTAGACTACTCTAGTTTTCTTTCCTAGGAGTTGGCCTCACCTCTCTCTAGGAATCCTCACCTGAACAGAACCAAAACACCTTTTCTCTTCTCCATTCCATTGCTTCTGCATCAACATTCAACCAAGGAGACTCTATATCTCACTCAAGTTTTCAAGGAGTTAGAAGGAAGGCCATCAATGTAAGTCTAAGTTTTATATAGACCAAATATTAAAAAAAATGAGCATTATATAAAAGAAGACTTGCAAACTCATTTCTGTGAGATTTTAGGTTGGATGTAATATCAATCAATTGAGCTCATATCTTATTAGTGTAATGTCTTTCCGATGAATCTCTTTGAAAACCTCCCATTTTTGTATGAGTTGAACCCTAGCACATTTACGAACGACAAAGATGGGTTGCATAGCCTCAATACCTATCTTTTCAAGAACAATTCCCTTGGCATGGGATGAACCTATGAAATACTTTTTCCATTCATTGTTATGATGAACTTTTTTATGATATGTTAAGCATCACTATGTACTTTGTCATCTCAGCTAAGCTGACACCACAAAAGACATTTATCATTTGTCATCATATGAAATTTTATTAAACAAAAAAACATAGGAAATCAAACCAAACTCATGCAAAATAGATGAAACAATATCCTAGAAAGCCTATACAAATCAAAAATATGGAAAGAATAAACAAATGAAAAGAACTGCTAAGGAAACCTATACAAATTTGTATATAAGAAGAAAAATCCTATCATAAAAATAATATAAAGTTATCACAAAAGGCAAAATTGTGTACCATTTAAAACTTTATACAAACTGTCGCAACCGAAATCGCGACGGGATGACGAACCAAAAATAAAATTTGGAAAAAAATAGTTTGGAATCACCACCATGGTTTATTCTAGAAAACTACAGAAAAACCAAAATGATTAGACAAGGTCTGCAAAAAACCAAATTTTGGGTCTGGGAGTCGGTTACGCGTGGGGAAGGTACTAATACCCCACAGCGCCCGTCCTAAGACGATACCTTTAATTAAATGTGCAAAAGGATGTGGCTTTTTGAAAATGTTTATTTTCCCAAAAAAAAATTATAAAAGAATGTACAAAAGAAACAAAAGTATTTTTTTAGTTTTTTGGGCCTGACAAGGATTAATCCGTTATCCTACGTATCTCCATGTACAATGGAGAATCAGGGTTATGTACTTCTTTTAGAACCTTTTAGAAATTGTTGATTTGAATTTTTATTTTTTATAATTTTGAAAACCCACCTTTTTATGTTTTTTGGTATTTTAAATTATTTTGAAAGTAGTGGCATGCGACGCGAGCAGCCGAACAGACACTAAAATTAAACAAAGAAATTTTTTTTATCTTTAGTTCTTTATATTAATTTTTATATATTTTCTAGAAAAAGAAATTAGAAAATCGATGTAACGCGATGCGAGCGGCCAGATAGTAAAAGAAATGAAGAAAACTAGTTTTTATGAATAAGATATTTATGAATAATAGAAAATAATATCTCTTAAGCAAAAGGTCGGATTTAGGTGTAAAAAAATGCATACACTATTTAAAGAAAATATAAGAATAACGGAATGCATAAATCAAAAGAAAATAAAGATAGTGATACCTTCTAAACTTTCCAATTCCTCTACTTCTCTATTAATCTCACTCTTTTTTTAACTACCTTTTATCCTCTCTCTTTTCTAATTTTAATTTTTCCTCCTTCCCTAATATTGTTGTTTTTTCCCCAAAAGAAGTAAAAAATCAAGTGTGTCCGTGTGAGTAGTAATGAGAAAGAGAGAGGTATAGAAAATATTTTCTTCTTCAATCATATGACAAATTGTGTATTTATAATCACACATTGTAATATCAATGCAATCTCAACCTTAATTGTAATGAACAATATAAGAAAGAAATTAGTCATGATAACAATACATTGAGGAAATCAAATAAAAACAAATCAGAGCACGATATCAAACATCATAAGTAACATTGATTGTAATTATTAGAAAAAGATATTGCTTCTAATTCTTAGAATTATATCACTATTTTCTCTATCATGATCAAAGGGTATAAATTATGTTGGGTTGTTTGACTCATGAGAAGGAGTGCGATAATTATAAACATATTTTTTTTACTCTTTTTTTCATTTTTTGCTAAAATTTTGAAAATTTTTGAAGAAAATTTTATTTCACCTTTTTTTTATTTATCATTAACTAGAAAACATTTTTCTTTTTCAAAAAATAATTTATTCACCTGGACAAAATGGAATGCTAACACAAACTTAAAACTGTAAAAACTAAACATACCAAATTAGAATTACATTCAATCCAAAAATTTATAAAATCTGCATTTCAAACATATTTCACACATGTATGACTCTCGTAACATTTTGAACTTGCAAACAAGATGAGAAACTATCAATATATTCCTTAAAAATACCACCACAAGGAATCATAACTCCCCCGACAGCTCCATATGTTGTCCATTTTAAGTAACATATTAATTTTAGTTTCAAAACTTATTTTCACGTAAGTAGTGATTAATCAATAGAGTACCTGTATAATCAATACACGTGTTTGAAAAAGATTTATGAATTTTTTATATGTAACTTCTGTACGATGCGATATAGTCAACTTATTAAATATGTCTAATGGTGTATTATTTCGGTTATACAGAATTAAAAGATATATTATCTTGAAGAGGGCTTTTTACATTTGCCACTATTCAAGTCAAGTCAGTTAATCTACTAATATAATTGAACAACATAATGTGTTAGTTATAGATAACAATCATGAATAAACGAGCTCGAAATTTTGTCCAATCAAAATGGCCATTCTTTTAATTTTTGCAAATTGTATATTACGTCCTAAAGTTAAACTCCTTCTAGAATAAATCTTTTTGAAATTGACATTGTATTGTCTTCTTTGTTAAGTCGAAGTTGACAACTTTTACCAATTTTATGATACAAGATTAAGGTAGAACGGGTCACTAGTATTTACACCTAGAAACATTGAAACCGGTTTTGCCTCGGATTTACAAACTAGGACAATGTGTATTATAGGAAATTCATATTAAATATCATTATTTTGATATCTTAGTAATTTTGATATTTTCAAAACATATTACTTTTAATCATTAAACTTTTATATGAAATTAAGAAAAAATTACATCATAAATTTATATATTTTATTTTAAAACTTTAAAAATAATTGATATAATTATTTGTAATTTTGGCTTGTTAAATGGTATTTTCGATTGATATTAAAAAAAACATATTAAAAATATAAATAACTCAAATATCAAATTGAAATGTATTTAACACAAAATATTAATATAATTGAATTAAAGGGGTACATCAATTTATTTTTAAGATTTAAAAATCAAAAAATTTATAACAAAGACAAATTTCAATTTTATTTTTAAATTTAAAGACCAGAAATACATTTAATCATTTATTATCATATAAAAAATTTATTAAAAATTTAAAAGAACATTAATACAAAAATTTATAAAAAAAGTTAAATATATCTAAAAATACCAAAATTATCCGTCATTTGATACCGGCAGTTTTGTCTTTTAGTGGACAAGAATAAATCAGAATTGTTCAGTACTCACTAGGATGGGAATAGTTTCGGATAGCTTCCTTTACCCTTGAAATCTATGAGTTCCATTTTATTTCTATTAAAAAATTTAATAAATCTAAATACCTTCTTAACTCCTCATTCTTCTTTCTTCTCTTGTCACTAAATAGCGATAGTTGGAAGCTATATTCAGATTGAGAAATATATTTTATATTTCAGAATATACAATCTAAAATGCATTTTTTTAATTCGATATTACTTTTTAAAATTCATAATAAGGAAAATGGATATTTTAGATACATTTCATATTGTAAATGTTAGAAAATATATACAGATCCAAAAATAACTTTTTGAATACATAATTTAGAATATATTCTTAAATTTAAGGTTTAAATATACATGTGGTCCCTATTTTTGTTGTTTTTATTCAATTTGGTCTTTATTTTTGTTGTGTTGAATTAGGTCCTCGTTTTTGTCAAATTTTGGTTAATTTGGTCATTTTACTAACAGTGTTTAAATACATTTTTACCAACCTAGATAGATCCATAAAATGAATCACTCCTCTAGATTCACATCAACTCGAACTTCACCTTACCACAATATTTGAGCTTCCTAGATGGATACTCCATGGTCATGTTCGCTGTGTCTTTATTACCGGATACTTGGTGGAACATGAAGGATTACCTGTAGAAAATGCTTCGATGATCAAGTCAGCAAAAAGCTCTCAAAGTCAAATATCATATTATGCACTAACGAAACATGTACCTTTAATTGTTGGGTCAAGCACAATTTAAATAATTCTTCCTCCCTCCACCCTCTGAGACACCTTTTAAGGACAAAATTGTGACGAAGCTCTACGCTCCAAAGTGGACAATACCTCGGGAACGTCGTGGTTGTTCCTAACGATGTGTCTTTATATATTTTATATTTTATAGATTGAGAAATATATTTTATATTTCAGAATATACAATCTAAAATGCATTCCAAAATCTACATTAGTTTTTAATTCGAAATTACTTTTTAAAATTCATAATAAGGAAAATGGTTATTTTAGATACATTTCATATTGTAAATGTCAGAAAATATATACAGATCCAAAAATAACTTTTGGAATACATAATTTAGAATATATCCTTAAATTTAAGGTTTAAATATACATGTGGTCCCCATTTTTGTTGTTTTTATTCAATTTGGTCTTTATTTTCGTTTTGTGTTGAATTAGGTCCTCGTTTTCGTCAAATTTTGGTCAATTTGGTCATTTTACTAACAGTGTTTAAATACATTTTTACCAACCTAGATAGATCCACAAAATGAATCACTCCTCTGGATTCACATCAACTCGAACTTCACCTTAACACAATATTTGAGCTTCCTAGATGGATACTCCATGGTCATGTTACTTGTGTCTTTATTACCGGATACTTGGTGGAACATGAAGGATTACCTGTAGAAAATGCTTCGACGATCAACTCAGCAAAAAGCTCTCAGTCAAATATCAGATTATGCACTAACGAAACATGTACCTTTAATTGTTAGGTCAAGCACAATTTAAATAATTCTTCCTCCCTCCACCCTCCGAGCCACCTTTTAAAGACAAAATTGTGACGAAGCTCTACGCTCCAAAGTGGACAATACCTCGGGAACGTGGTGGTTGTTCCTAACGATGTGTCTTTATATATTTTATATTTTATAGATTGAGAAATATATTTTATATTTCAGAATATACAATCTAAAATGCATTCCAAAATCTACATTAGTTTTTAATTCGAAATTACTTTTTAAAATTCATAATAAGGAAAATGGATATTTTAGATACATTTCATATTATAAATGTCAGAAAATATAAACAAATCCAAAAATAACTTTTGGAATACATAATTTAGAATATTTTCTTAAATTTAAGGTTTAAATATACATGTGGTCCCTATTTTTGATTTTTTTATTCAATTTGGTATTTATTTTCGTTGTGTTGAATTAGGTCCTCGTTTTCGTCAAATTTTGGTCAATTTGGTCATTTTACTAACAGTGTTTAAATACATTTTTACCAACCGAGATAGATCCATAAAATGAATCACTCCTCTGGATTCACATTAACTCGAACTTCACCTTACCACAATATTTGAGGTTCCTAGATGGATACTCCATGGTCATGTTCGTTGTGTCTTTATTACCGGATACTTGGTGGAACATGAAGGATTACCTGTAGAAAATGCTTTGATGATCAAGTTAGCAAAAAGCTCTCAAAGTCAAATATCATATTATGCACTAATGAAACACGTACCTTTAATTGTTGGGTCAAGCACAATTTAAATAATTCTTCCTCCCTCCACCCTCCGAGGCACCTTTTAAGGACAAAATTGTGACGAAGCTCTACACTCCAAAGTGGACAATACCTCGGGAACGTAGTGGTTGTTCCTAACGATGTGTCTTTATATATTTTATATTTTATAGATTGAGAAATATATTTTATATTTCAGAATATACAATCTAAAATGCATTCCAAAATCTACATTAGTTTTTAATTCGAAATTACTTTTTAAAATTCATAATAAGGAAAATAGATATTTTATATACATTTCATATTATAAATGTCAGAAAATATATACAAATCCAAAAATAACTTTTGGAACACATAATTTAGAATATATTCTTAAATTTAAGGTTTAAATATACATGTGGTCCCTATTTTTGATTTTTTTATTCAATTTGGTATTTATTTTCATTGTGTTGAATTAGGTCCTCGTTTTTGTCAAATTTTGGTCTATTTGGTCATTTTACTAACAGTGTTTAAATACATTTTTACCAACCTAGATAGATCCATAAAATGAATCACTCCTCTGGATTCACATTAACTCGAACTTCACCTTACCACAATATTTGAGCTTCCTAGATGGATACTCCATGATCATGTTCGTTGTGTCTTTATTACCGGATACTTGCTGGAACATGAAGGATTACCTGTAGAAAATGCTTTGATGATCAAGTCAGCAAAAAGCTCTCAAAGTCAAATATCATATTATGCACTAACGAAACACGTACCTTTAATTGTTGGGTCAAGCACAATTTAAATAATTCTTCCTCCCTCCACCCTCCGAGCCACCTTTTAAAGACAAAATTGTGACGAAGCTCTACGCTCCAAAGTGGACAATACCTCGGGAACGTGGTGGTTGTTCCTAACGATGTGTCTTTATATATTTTATATTTTATAGATTGAGAAATATATTTTATATTTCAGAATATACAATCTAAAATGCATTCCAAAATCTACATTAGTTTTTAATTCGAAATTACTTTTTAAAATTCATAATAAGGAAAATGGTTATTTTAGATACATTTCATATTGTAAATGTCAGAAAATATATACAGATCCAAAAATAACTTTTGGAATACATAATTTAGAATATATCCTTAAATTTAAGGTTTAAATATATATGTGGTCCCCATTTTTGTTGTTTTTATTCAATTTGGTCTTTATTTTCGTTTTGTGTTGAATTAGGTCCTCGTTTTCGTCAAATTTTTGTCAATTTGGTCATTTTACTAACAGTGTTTAAATACATTTTTACCAACCTAGATAGATCCACAAAATGAATCACTCCTCTGGATTCACATCAACTCGAACTTCACCTTACCACAATATTTGAGCTTCCTAGATGGATACTCCATGGTCATGTTACTTGTGTCTTTATTACCGGATACTTGGTGGAACATGAAGGATTACCTGTAGAAAATGCTTCGACGATCAAGTCAGCAAAAAGCTCTCAAAGTCAAATATCAGATTATGCACTAACGAAACACGTACCTTTAATTGTTGGGTCAAGCACAATTTAAATAATTCTTCCTCCCTCCACCCTCTGAGGCACCTTTTAAGGACAAAATTGTGACGAAGCTCTACGCTCCAAAGTGGATAATACCTCGGGAACGTGGTGGTTGTTCCTAACGATGTTGTCGGACAGACTTTGCTCGGGTCGAACCATTGGCGCCGTTAGTGGGGGCCTACAACTCCCCTTGCCCTCTACTAGGGGCTTGTTCCGGTACACCCAATAGTCCCACATCGCTTAGTATTCGAGGTCAAACGTAGTTTAGATACTCGGGAACACGATGGTTGTTCCTAACGATGTTGCTAGACGGACTTGGGTCGGGTCGGAACAGTTCCAAATACACAAACATCAGAAAAAATGTCTTATCTCAAAATCGTTATCCACACAAATCAATAAACAATTAAAAAAACTAATTAAATTATTTATTTCAGATGCTCATGGAATGAAAATGGGAACTTGAAACATCAAAAATTAGAAATCAATAGAATTTTTTATACAATCTAAAATTTCAGATGCTCATGGAATGAAAATGGGAACTTGAAACATCAAAAATTAGAAATCAATAGAGTTATTACCTTCCAAATCAATAGAAGCAATTATAAAATTTAAAAGTAATATCTTTAAAATGAAAACTGAAACCTATAGATGAGCAAGCGACATACTCATCTACTGTGAGAGGAAAAAGGGAAAACATTTCTTCATCGTCTATCAAAGATAATTGCATTTGAAATCTTTCTTTACCATTTCAAATATTACTCTGAAACATTACAAATGAGAGCCAAAAGACATGAATAACCTATAATCTTGGCGCCATATAAAAGAGTGCTCGAGAGACCATTTTGTCATTCAAGATACCATTTTCCCATTAAAAAGCATGACTAAGGTTGTAAAATCAAAAACAAAGTACAGTCTAGGATACAATGACAAAAAATTCAATTTTAGAGACAATTGTCAAGATTTAAAATGTGGGTATTTAGGTCTATTCCCTTGCCGTTTGTATTCTTAGATTTAAGAGAAATGATATTTTGACAAAAATATTTTGACAAACTTACGTGGCAACTGTTTTTAATTTTTTTAATTTTCAAAAGTTTGTTCGTGTGTTAGAGGAGAGAAATTATGGTTTTCGATCCATTTTCATTTCGCGCCTCTGCTCTCCCTTATTCCCGATCCTCCGAAGCATAGTACAAAGAATGTCATTCATTTATCTCCCCATCAAAACCCTAATTTCACATTTTTAAATCATCATCTTCCTCGTTTTCTCTATGCACATTCTCTTCCTCTCGATCTCTCTCTTGACCACAACTTCAACATCTATGTTCTATCACAACGTCTTTCGTAATCGCTCACACATTTTAAAGTGAAGGAAATCATTAACGAAGGGGAAAAAGTAGAAAAGGAAGAACAAATATTGATGCATGGTGAGAAAAAGGAACCACTAGTGTTGTTTGTGATTAAATGAACTAGGTGTTCATGTCTCCATTTTCATCTTACAAAATTAGGTAGGGATGATATAATTCACATGTGTATTTAATCTGGTCAAGCAAATCCTTAACATATAAATAGTTTTTTTTTTTACTTTAACTTGTTTGTATCGCTACTTGACAAGTTCCAAATTAGCCTATGGTGAATAAATTGGAATTTTATTTTCTTTTGCAACTTGTCTGACTGTTGGAATCTCTTTCTCTTCCAAATGTAAGAATAAGCATACTTATGGATTTTTTTTCAATAGATACATCTAGTGTTGCACCACATGCTGGTATGCAATCTTTGAAAAGATTGAGATGCTTGAATGAGCTTCTCCATGGGCCATTTTATGCAAGAGAAATTAGAATAGAAAATGAATGTGACTTCTTCATAAGTTGTATATTTTAGGCAATTCGGGTAAAATGAATTTAAAAATTATATATTTACTACTTTTTTAAAAGTATTAGGTACCAAAAATAGAATAATCATGTGGCAAATGTAATGTTACTTTTTTCATAATTATAGTAAATGAGTGGTTAATTATGTTGTATACGTCACTCATGAAGAATTTTGTAAGGTCACGATTGAATGGTATTTACAAAATGTGTAGGTTTGAACTCTTGCAATTGGAAAAAATTAATTTAAAAAATATATATTTCCTATTTTTCTTAAGTATTAGGTACCAAACACAGAATAACTATGTGGCAAATGTAGTGTTACATTTTTCATAATTATAATAACTAAGTGGTTAACTACCTTGTACACATTATGAAGAATTTTTACAAGTTCACAGTTGAATGATATTTACAAAATGGGTAGGCTTGGTCTCTTGCAATTGAGAAAAATGAATATAGAAAAGCATATATGTTTATTATTTTTTTTTTCAAAGCATTGGGTACCAAACATAGAGTAATTATGTGGCAAATGTAGTAATACTTTTTTCATAATTATAACAAATGAGTGGTTAATTTCGTGTAGTAGTTATGAAGGATTTTTTTCAAGCTCACAATTGAATGGTATTTACAAAACGTACAAAATTGGAATATTGCAATTGAGAAAAATGAATTTAAAAAATATATATTTACTTTTTTTTTTCAAATATTTAGGTACCAAACATAGAGTAATTATGTAGCAACTGCAGTGTTACTTTTTTTCATAATTATAATAAGTGAGTCGTATACGTTATGAAGAAATTTTCAAACTCACACTTAAATATTATTTACAATATGTATAGACTTGAACTCTTGCAACTAGGAGAAATGAATTTAAAAAATATATATTTACTATTTTTTTCAAATATTTAGGTACCAAACATAAAGTAATTATGTGGCAAACGTAGTGTTACTTTTTTCATAAATATAATAAGTGAGTCGTATACGTTATAAAGAAATCTTCAAAATCACTTAAATATTATTTACACAGTGTTACTTTTTTCATAATTATAATAAGTGAGTCGTACACGTTATTAAGAATTTTTCAAACACACAATTGAATATTATTTACAATATGTAGAAGCTTTGACTCTTGTAATTGGGAGAAATGAATTTAAAAACTATATATACATATATATATATATATATATATATACACATATATATATATATATTCAAATCTTTAGGTACTAAACATAGAGTAATTATGTGGCAAACACTATGGTACTTTTGTCATAATTATAATATGTGAGTCATATACGTTATGAAGAATTTTTCAAACTCACAGTTGAATATTATTTACAATATGTAGAGACTTTGACTCTTGTAATTGGGAAAAATGAATTTAAAAACTATATATTTACTATTTTTTCAAATTTTTAACTACTAAACATAGAGTAATTATGTAGCAAACACAATGTTACTTTTTTCATAATTATAATAAATGAGTGATTAATGCATTAACACCATTAAATTTATGGGTCCCAATAACAAACCATCATTTATGTCTACCAGAAGACTAGAAATGTAAGACCCAAGAAAATTAGATAGTTAATTAAATAATTATTTAATAAATGCGGGTAATAGGAGCATTTAAAGTATTTAATGCAGATTGCTATGATGTGGAAAGTACTAGCTCAAGTGGTTGAGAGTACTTTGTTGTGTGAGAGGACTTGGGTTCGAGTCCTATGTATGCCATTTTTATGTTATTTAATTTATGAATTTCTATGCTTTATATTTGGATGTGGGACGTGATAACATAACCTTAGAATTTGAGGTATTATCACAAAAACATGATTAGTTGAATTAGTTGTGCACTTACTTTGTGATTGAAGGGTTGTGAGTTCAAACCTTGCTAAGGACAAATTCATCCTCTTTTTGCTAATTTCTTTTGGCATGAATATGAAAGGTTTGGGAAACCTAGCAGATCATGGAGAGGCAACGTAGGGGTTAGTTTGGGAAAAGTGCAGACAGTACTGAGAGTGAGAGGGGGTGATTCTGGTTCGTGAAAGAGGCCAGGGAGAGAAGAGTTGAAGTGCTTCTTTTTAGCAAAGGGAAGAAGGTGTGCAAGGAGAGTGAGAATCTCAATTTGGAGCGGGAAATTCAGGTAAGGGGAGTTGTTTTCCATGTTTTTAATTCGTGTATAATGTCATGTAATGATATGAATCGAATTGTATGATTGTTCTCTGTTAAATTATGATGCTTCTGCGGAATTCTGGGAATCTGCCCAGAAACCGCCTGGCGGGCATGCATGTGCCGCCAAGCGGCACATCAGTGCTGAACGTACTAGGTTTTTGAGTTTGAGTTGCTTGGCGGTGGATTGCATTTCGCCAAGCGGTTCTTGATGTTTGTGGCTGTTTGGCGTTGTTTTCTTAGATTTTTGCGTGTATTGGGGTTCTGTTGGGATGATTAACCGATTGAGAATATTTAATTATACGTGGATGCTTTGTTGAGGGTGATTATAGTTCAGATTGTGATTATAACCCTTAAGGTTTTATTTACGTGAGGGTAGGTTTCCAGATTTTGTGCATGTTTCGTTGGTGATGAAATCTTTAATTGGTATCATGTTCAGGAGGGGATTAGTATCACAAATTTTGATTTACGTCTGTAATATGATTAACTAACGGATTACTGGAATGAAGAGGAGTGGGATTGGAATCGGGGAGTAAGCAGAAACAGGTGCAGTGTGGCACGGTTCTAATATGCCGCCTGGCGGCTCCGTGCTGGCCGCCAGGTGATGACGTCTGGCAGTCCCAAATTGGGTGTTGTGTTGTGGGTCACTACGGGAGAGGGAGAGAGAGCTCTGGTGAATTGAAAAGTCTGGTGCAGTGGGGCGAGGGAAATTATGAGTAAGTGGTTGGGAAGAAAGGTAGCTTGAGTGAAAGAAATTTAGAAGGATAGGAAGTGGATTGTGCCATATATAGTGTACTAAATGAGAGAGTGAAATTGAAATGCATTGATGACAATTAGAAAATGAAAACGTTGGTGTGACAATGAATAATCTGATATAAGAATGCGGTGTAGGAAGCGTGGAATTACCGTGAAAGGGAGAGTTATAATTGGTTGTGGCTGATGAGTCAAGTAATGAGGGCGATAGTGTGAAGTGAGGTAGCAAGATAGTAAGCATGAGAGTTGGAGCTGATTGACATTGAATATCAATAAAGGTAAGCCACTACTCTGTTATGAGCCTTAGATAGTCGAGACTGGTGATTGATTTCCACCTTTGATTGGAGTACGTCAAAGGGGATGGATTGGGTAATTTGATTGAGCTATTATACTTGGATGGAGAGTTTGGGAATTAATTGTTGAGAGTGCATAGAGTTAGGGTAGAAGTTATGAATAATAGAATTGAATAAGGTTTGGCTGGGAAATTTGTGTAAAGTCCTGATAAAGGTGGGAGTGTGAGGCTTTTGGTAGTGATCAGGTTATGAGATAGACCAAATAGGGTGCCAAAAACCAATAGTGCAGGACTTCTGGTGTGGCGCCTGGCGGCCTGCTGGTGCCGCCAGGCGATAGGATCAGCAGGGAGGACCTCTGCATCGCGTGGCGCTTGGCGGTAGGGGTGTGCTCCGCCAGGCGGTGTTTGAAATACAGTGGCGCTGGAAAGGCGCTGGCGCCTGGCGGTGGGCAGGTACTGCCAGGCGGTCTGGACCTGTATTGCCTAGCGGTGCTGGGTGCTGCGCCAAGCGATTGCACAGCAGGTTATGACTTGTGTGTGTTGCTTTTAATTGACAATGATGTTATGCTTGGATCGGGTGATGTTGTGCCATGAGCGAGTAGGTTCATGGATGGTGGTTAACATGTGATGATATGAGCAGGGAGGTTCATATCCAGTTACTCTCACGTGGGGATACGAGCGAGGTAGGTTCGTATGTTCCGTGCTCACGTTGAGAGATGCCATGTGCGGGGAGGTGCGGGGGCTGGTGGATCACATGTGTTGGACTACGGGCGGGCAGGTCCGTAGAGTAGGACTACGAGCGGGGAGGTTCGTAGAGGCAGGACCACGAGCGGGCAGGTTCGTGTGAGCATCATGTTCCCGAGTCCAAGGCTAACCAATTATAAGATTTGAAGGTTAAGGTCTTGGCCAAGAATTATATATAATGAATGAGATGGGTATATGATCTATCTTGTGTTTTATATGCTTGTTATTTTATTTTCTCAGCTCACCCTTTCTGTTTGTGTGTGGCGATGATCGTGTAATTCGTTACACGGGAGCAGATGTTGATACAGGTGGTGCTGAGGATGTTCAGATGGCGGAGTGAGGGCTAGCATGGGATTAGAGCTAGGATTTTCTCTTACATGTATTACTTTATATTTTTATTATAAACACGAATAATGGGAACTTGTAACACTTGACTGATTATGATATAAGTTTTGGCGCCTGCGTTCATGAAATTAAATTTTTCCCGCGTTGGGATTTTTATCGAGATGGCTATTAATGTAATTATTTCTTTATTAATTATTTTTAAGTAATATTCCCTAGGGATGTTACAATTGATGCAGTGGTTAAGTGGGAAAGTCCCAAGTCAGCAACTAAGATCAGGAGCTTTGTTGGGTTAGTTGGCTACTATAGGAGATTCATAGAAGGATTCTCCAAGATAGTGGCGCCTCTAACACAGCTTACCCGGAAGGACCAACCTTTCAACTGGACGGATAAGTGCGAGGAAAGCTTTCAAGAGCTGAAACGTAGGTTGACTAGTGCTCCCATATTGGTCATTCCAGATGTTGGGAAACCTTTTGAAGTATATTGTGATGCCTCTCACTTAGGGCTGGGTTGTATGTTGATGCAGAAAAAGAAGGCGGTGGTCTATGCTTCAAGGCAACTTAAGGTGTATGAGAGAAGCTACCTCACTCATGACCTGGAATTGGCAGCTATAGTATTTGCCTTGAAGATTAGGAGGCACTATCTCTACGGTGCTCAATTTCGGGTATTCAGTGATCACAAGAGTCTCAAGTATTTATTTGATCAGAAGGAGTTAAACATGAGACAGAGACGATGGATGGAATTCCTGAAGGATTATGACTTCGATCTTCTATACCATCCGGGCAAGGCGAATGTAGTGGTTGATGCCTTGAGTAGGAAGACGGTACACATCGCACATCTTATGATAAAGGAGGTGGAGCTACTAGAGCAGTTCAGGGATATGAAGTTGTGGGTGGAGTTGGGATCTAAGTCCATTAGGTGTAGTACCTTAACTATATCTAGTGATTTCTTGAACTCAGTTAGGGAGAGGCAGTTGTTAGATGCCAGCTTGAACAGGGTGCGAGAACAGCTTGGATCAGATGAAGCGAGGGATTTTGCCTTGGATGATGATGGTATATTAAGATTTCAAGGCAGGGTATGTGTACCAGATGACACAGAAGTGAAAAGATTAATCCTTGAGGAATGGCACAAAAGTTGTCTTAGCTTGCATCCTGGCATGACTAACATGTACCAAGATCTCAAGGAAACCTTCTGGTGGTAAGGGATGAAGAAGGATGTTGCACAATTCATATCAGCATGTTTGACATACCAGAAGGTGAAGGTTGAGCATCAGAGATCCGGCGGGATTCTACAGGCCTTGGAAATCTAGTGTGGAAATGGGATACCATCTCCATTGATTTTGTGACCCATTTGCCACTAACTTTTAGGGGGCATCACACCATTTGGGTTATAGTGGACCGACTGACGAAGAATGCTCATTTCTTGGCGATGAACTTGAGGATGTCCATGGCCAAGCTGGCCTAGTTGTACATTAGGGAGATTATGAGGTTACATGGAGTGCCTTCGAGTAAAGTATCTGACAGGGATCCATGAGATTGGTGAGAAACAGAATGCAGGCTTCATAGAGCAAACAAAAGGCTTATGCAGACCGCAAGAGGAGGCCCTTGAAATTCGCGGCTGCAGATCACGTGTTCTTGAGGTGACCCAAACCACTCGTGTGGGAAGGGCTCTCTGCTCAAGGAAGCTTTCTCCTAAGTTCCTTGGCCCGTATCAGATATCAAGGAGGATAGGGCCAGTGGCTTATGAGATTGCCTTACCTCCACAGTTGGCAAACTTCCATCTGGTATTCCATGTATCATAGTTGAGGAAGTATGTCTTTGACCCGTCTCATGTGTTAGAAGTAGAGGATGTGCAGATCAGGGAGGATCTCACTATGGAAGTACCACCCGTGGCTTTAAAGGATAGCAAAGTTGAGGAACACCGAGGAAAACCCGTCAGTCTAGTCAAAGTCATCTGGGATCAGAGGACATGTGACTCTACTTGGGAGTTGAAGGAGGATATGAGGAAATCACATCCGCATCTTTTTACTTGGTAAGTTTTCATTTTCGAGGTCGAAAATTTTCTTGTTAGGAAGAATGTAAGGCCCACTATTTTTCCTTAATTTTATTCTACCCTAATTGGGCTGCCCAAATCAGTTGGGCCTAGGGTTGGCCCAAAGGGAAACCAGACCCTAATCTGCCTTAACACTCCCATTCCCATCTCATTTCAGAAAAACAAATCTCCCCTACTTCTAGAGCAGCTGCAACTCTTTGCTAGGGTTTTGGATCTCGTTCATTCCCAAGTTCATTCAAACATTTTCTACTCAAGTAAGTCGATGCTCTAATCGTACCTTCATTGTTCTGGCTCTATGGTCATGATTCTAGTTAGGGTTTCACCCTAGTAACCCATTTTAAACCTGTTTTGCCTTTTTCCAGTTCGTAAATCTGCTCTGAGGTCTGTCGTACTCACTAGCTTGGGGTCGGGGTATTCTTCTAGCTATTTTCAGGTAAAGGAAGCTAGGGTTTGCTTGTGTAGTTTGATTTCCGGTTGTCCTGCTATTATTTTTACGATTCTATGGTTGGTGTGATTTTATGAATGCATTGAATGCCTTGGTATGTTGGCTTGGATTCGTATGTGTGGTTGTGCAGGGAAATAGTGGCGAGAAACTCACACTCTCGCCCAAGCGAGCTTGTCTCGCCCAGGTGAGACTTGCAAAAACAAGTCAGGTGCACATTCGAGCTCTCGCTCAGGCGAAGAGCTCTTGTTTGAGAGAGGCAATGTCTCGCTCAAGCGAGAGGGGCTTGCCTAACCGAGATCGCGTGGAGACCTTTGCTTGTCGGTATAGTTTCAGCCCTGGCGAGGGGTCTCATTTTTGGGCAAGGGGTGGTCTCGCTCAAGCGAGGAGGGCTCGCCTAAGCGAGAACTCGCGTAATTAGTGACCCTCACTGTTGGTCGTCTCGCCTAAGCGAGAGCCTGTCGCTTGAGCGAAAGGACCCTTTTGCCTGAGCGAGGGTTCCTGGCTTGAGCAAGACTAACGCAAGTGTTTGTTTAGTGCATGTTCTGTCTCGTGTTTTTGATTGGTGATTTACTGTATGATTTTATTATCCTATTAAAGCATGAATGGGTTAAGTATGCATTTATTAATTGAATTATGGTTTGGAAATGATAAGTTTGATAAGATCTCGGTATGTAACTTGAATGGGATGGTTGGTTATAAAAGTGACATGGGTTTTGGCATGAACCTGAGATATGATATAATTGGATGGAATATATTATCAGTATGGTTATGGCATGACAAAGGATTTGATGTGTTTTGTTGGAAATTTGATTTGTATGTGGTTAGGGCGTAATTCCTTGAAATCTCTAGGTGAGATTTCAGGGTGGTGCCTTAGTTGCTCGGGACGTAATTTCATGACCCCTGTTAGTGGGAGTTCATGGTGGTGCCCCATCTATATAATTTAGTAAGGATTCAAGGTAAGGTTGCATCCTAACGCTCTAAGGAGTCAATTACTCTCACATAGAGCGGACTGACTCCTATGGTAAGAGTAGCCGGAGGCCTGAAATTCATTTAAGGGCTAACCTTTTGTGGGGGAGATTGAGACATTGTAACACATAGCTCGGGGGTGAGCAGCTCGGGGATGAGCAAGGAATTAATCCACAAGTGCAAGCATCCGCTGAATCTGACTAAATTATACGTATCCGGATTAGTCGTGTTGAGTCTTAGTGTATTGTTTGGAAGGTCATAACATGTTTGGATGATGTATGCATAATTAACTGTGAAAGGGTATCTAACTGTATGATAAAACTATTTTTAGCTCTAGCTTACCCTTCTGTTGTTTGTTGTGTGTCCTGTATGTGTGGTTTTCCCCTTTTGCGATGATCATCAATTTATTGATGTGAGTAGATGCGAGGAACACCCGGGGTCAACAGGGAGGTGATGGTTCCACTGCGTAGCCCATCTCGGTTGGATTCTACTGCCTTGGGCTTTCTTATAGGGCTATGGCCCATGTACTATTTTGTCCTTTAGTACTTTAATAACTAATGTCAAGTTCTTGTATTATACTTTGTATCTGGCATCGCAGTGTGCCTTGGTTTCTTCTAACTTTTTCTGAATATTGTAAGGAGTAGTGGTTATACTCCCGGATTTATTTCTTCTACTCTATCTGTGTGGCATTTCATTTAAATTAAGGATATTATTTAAATGGGGATTTACAAAACTAATTTCATGGTTTGGTTTATGCATCTATACTCCATTTCTGTCATTCCAAGTATGTGGGATAACATAGAGTTTCATTGATCAAACTGAAATTTCTACAAGCTAAACTACATAATTAAAAAAAGGGAAAAACTGATATAATTATGCATCTATACTCCAATGCTTTCACTTTATCCCTAGAATCATCATAAACCTCACTTGCTTTACCATATTTCCACAACTATATTTCCACACTCTCAGAAGCATAATCTGAAGATTCTACAAACAAATCAAAAGATACCAAAATTTGATAACATTGTCGTTCACGCGATTAAATTAATACTACTTATCTATAACAACTTCAGTATTGTTAAGAAAGTAGTCAACAAAATAGAAAGGGTAAAGTAACCCAAAGTTGTCTCCCAACGAACACAAAATTGATTTTTAATAAATTAGTTCTTATAAAAATTATGCAAAATAGTTAATCAAATGAAACAAGGAATAAAGAAATAAAATTTGAAAAAGATAAAAAAAAAAGATAATAAAAACAATGATAAAGAAAAATAAATTGATTCCACTACTTTTTCAAAATAGATCCATCATCAATTATCTAAAGATTATTGCTCAATTAATTATTGTTGTAGATTTACAAATTAATCAATTTAAATTCTCAATTAATTTGTTGGCATTCTCACTTTTAACCAAAGTACAGTCTCAATTAAAAGTGAGACCTTTTAGATTATCCATAGTAAATTCAACCAAAGTACAGTGTCAATCAAATTTTACTATGCATAATCATGTCTATTCTTTTATCTCCTCGTCAAATAAAAAGCTTAATTAATCAAAGTAAAGTCTCAATTAATTTTAGTTAGAGTAAATACCTTCAATCAAAGTAAAGTCTCAATTATTGGTAAAAACTCATTCAATCACATGAAAGTTTCTAAATAAAATCAAAGTAAAGTCTCAATTAAATTTAAAAACCCTTGACTCATATGATCAACATGCATATAGATTTAAAATTTTTACTTTTTATGTGATTCAAAGATAAAAGGCATAGATGAATAAAAAACTCAACAATAATAAAAAGAACAAAGAAATTATTTCATTCTATCCTCAGAATCTATAACGAAATTACAATGGAATCAACCTAAGAAGTTTAGCAATCCATAGAATGCAAAAGTAAAATAAAAATAGAAAAAAGAATAGAGAGAAAAAGGAAACGAAATTAGGCCCCCCTAAGGGTTCCAAAACTCCGAAGTCCCGAGCTTGTCCTTTCTGCTTCTCTCTTGGTCTCTTTATATAGGAATTGGAGTGGGCTTTTTTTGTTGCTAAAATCTCTCAAATATCTTTTAAAATAAAGATAAAGATAAATATTTAAAAATATTTAGAGAGATATATAGACTATTTGACAAATATAATTGGTTGATAATATCAATATCTAATATAATTAAATTAATTAATTAATTAAAGATATATGATAAATTATCACCAATTAGTATTTGTATTAATTTTCCAAATCAACCCTTTGCAATCTTCTTAAATTATCTTCTAAATAATCCAATATCTTCAAGATATATTTGTTTGTTGTGGAACTAAAAAGATTCAAGAAGATCTTGTCATATTTAAAAAGATTTGGTAGTTATTCTCTTTTAATATTTTATTATATAATTAAATAAGATAATTATTTAAAAATATCAAATAAAATATCTAAAGATATACTTTTCCCAAATTATCTTCTATCATAAAGATAAAGAAAACTGCAAGGTCCAATTTTTTTGTTCCTCTCATCTTGGTTTAGCCAAACTTCTTCACTTTTTCAAGCTTTTCTTGTCGTTTTCATGCAATGTTTGGGTTGGATTTTTGTGCTTTTGATAATTTCTTATTCTTGGATTTATCTTTAAGGTGTCATGAAGCTTTAATCAATTTATTTTCCCACCTCCATGAGCTTAACTTAGCTGCAGCTGCATTAACACACCTCAAAATATACAAAGAACATTTATGCAACTAAAAAGCTATTTTTAACATGTTTTTGTATCTCATGCTCAATAAACCCAATTATAGGAAATCCCAATTAAATCAATCTTTAAGCACACAAATACAATTAAATACCCATAATTAAACATTAAATGAGGGCAAAAATACGCACTCATCACCACACTCTCAAAAGCATAATCTGAAGATTCTACAAACAAATCAAAAGATACCAAAATTTAATCGAGAGTCATACATGAAAGAGATTGATACAATGGCAATGAATGAACAAATTTTATAAAACGGAACATGCTTGTTAGACCCTCAATCTACTGCCCTCAAAGAAACACCCCAATTCTAATTGAATCAAATTCAGAACAACTAAAGCAAGGTAATGTTATTTTCATTGGATACCTTGAAAAACATAAATCATATAAATCCCCTAAACCTTAGTGAAAATCCTAATTCACTCACATACTAACAGTTCCCTCTACCAAATTGTGCAATTCCAATGAGTAGTGCAAAACCACAACACTAACATACATACCAAAAGCCTTTGCACTAGCGAAGAGAACAAAACATCATTGCAAAGCGTTCCAATTTCTATTTCAAAGTAAAATATTGGATAGTTACCACAAACTTTCAAGACCTAAAAATAACAATTAACCTTCTTCAATGAGTTTCATATCCAAAGCTCTAAAACCGCAATGATGCCCAAAACAAACCCCAACCATAATGGAAAATCAATCCTCAACGACATAACCACACAAAATCATAGATGAAGGCGCAACCGTCCAAAACAACAAATTTGAGCATGGAGGTTGTCGAAGAGAGAAAAAAGGGCCAACCTCGGGGGAGAGATCGAAGCCGCGAACACCAATCATCCTAGCATGATATTGTTACCTTACGAGAGACAACCAAAGAAAATGAGGGATGAGGGCGCGACCTTGTGGTACGGAAGATAGAACCATGGTGGGAGTAGAAGTTGTGGAAGAGAGAGGCATTTGATGGTGTGGACGAAGGCATTGTGATGAAACATGGACGCTGAAGTTGTGGTTGAGAAGAGGAAGAAAATGTGCAGAGAGAAATTGAGGAAGACGATAATTTGAAAGTGTGAAATTAGTGAAGATAGGAAGGAATAGGTAACAGTTTGAGTTTGAATGTCATTCTTTGTTATGTACGTCAGTGGATGGAGGAAGAGGGAGAACATATGCGCAAAATGAAAATAGACCGAAAACCAGGATTTCTCTCCTCTAACACACGAAAAAGCTTTTGAAAATTAAAAAAATTGAAAACAGCTACCACGTAAGTTTGTCAAAAGTTTGACAAAATATCATTTCTCTATATTTAAAACATAGTTAGGGATGCAATGACAAAAAGGCCAATTTTAGAGACAATTGTCATGATTTCAAATATGGATATTTGGATTATTCTATAACTGTTTGTATTCTTATTTTTAAAATAGAAAATTGATAAAATTAAATTTTGATATTTTTCAAATAGATATGTTATTATTGATAAAATTAAAGTAACGTATATTTTAAACGTTACTAAAGAATACTTTTAAATATATATTGTTGTTATGAAATAAAGTGAATAATAGAGAGAATAATAGATAATAGAGAAGAAACAATAGAGAATAGAGAATAGGGAGCAACTCATTTTGTGTATTATTATTGATAGGAAGAGTCTTATTTATAGATACAATATGTAATCCATAAAGGAAACAAATCAACTTAGTTAATACAAATATTTACCATAAAGAAGAGTAAAGAATCATATGAGTAAATGTATCAAATCAATGGACAATCATTAATTCATAACACTCCCCCTTGAGTGTCCATTGATAAAAGAATGTGCCTCGTTAAAACCTTACTAGGAAAAACCCTTTGGGATAAAAAAAACCTAGTGAAGGAAAAAGAGTACAACATTATGTATTCTGTAATACAATATTGTTCATCACATATTCTATTTCTCCCCCTCATTAAACTTACATCATTAAGGTGACGGAGTCCGAACTTGTGAATCATTTGCTCAAAAGTTCTCCTTGGCAAAAACTTCATAAATGACCTGCCATATTTTCACATGAATGAATTTTTGGATATCAATATCATCCTTTCAATTGAACAATACACTATTGTCTTCATATATGGTTGTTGATTCCATCTTTCTCGGGGATAGTCACAAGTTTCTTGCACATGTTGAATTATAAACCTTAACCAAACATATTCACA
>Ga0214544_1003242_pt1 | contig 33883 bp, 6 predicted proteins | sample CNSS3metaG_FD_160074 | JGI IMG/M metagenome (GOLD analysis project Ga0214544, IMG submission 160074) | Root nodule microbial communities from cowpea collected in UCLA plant growth center, Los Angeles, California, USA - CNSS3 | ecosystem: Host-associated > Plants > Roots > Nodule | place: USA...
ACTTAGGGAATCAAAAATAACAAGCATAAATGAAAGGGATGAAGGATTAGTGAACTTCCTTTCTAAACATGCTTAGTCTTCTTAAGCATGTGCCTCCATCCTTGATTGAGGTCAATCCTTCATCATAGTCCTAGGGGAGATGTTTTTCTTTCTTTCCTTAAACTTCTGTTGTAAGCCACTGATCCGCATATATATATATATATATATATATATAATTATTGATTTGCCCCACATGTACATTAGCCTCTCTTCTATTTGTCTATAATTTTCTTTATCTTTAAATTCAATCTGGAATTCCACCATGTTGTGATATTTTAGGGATAGTTAATTATCATCTTATACTTTCTTGTTGACTATAAATTTCAGGTTGATCTCCTGGAGCCAGTATCACAATTCTTGGAGACTGCACGCGAAACTTTGGCTCTGGGATGTCAGACAAATGCAGTGCACAAAGCTGTTAATTTTTACTGTGTTCCTCTTCAGGTGTGTACTTATCCTCTATGAAAATGACAGCATATTTCTTTCTTCAGATTATATTCTAGCCATAGTACAGTGGTGTGCAACCTGGTGTGATAAAGCTCCCTCTGTGGTGGGATCTTGCGGTGGATAGGACAAATTATGTAAAATAGATAAAATAGCTAATATGAACAAAATTCCTATGATTGAAGTTCTATATTATATTTTTTTAACGCTGGTTATGGCTTTCCTTATTATTTGGCTGTTATGGGACATTGTAAGATTTCACAAATAATATTGTGTATTTTTCTTTTATGAGCTCACATCTAACAAGTAAATAGCTACCTGGAAACTGGCATTTATTATAAATTCTTTATTGAATAATAGGAAGACTGGTATTTCTTATAATTTTACGAAGTTACTTCGATAGTTCAAACACTAAGTGGACTTCTATTTTATGTTTTTGTCTTTTAAACACCGTTATCTCTTTCCATATTTTCTGGGTGTCAGGTAAAACATGAGTTTTCTCAGGCAGTATTTGGTGAGATTTTTTTTTTTCATGAACATTTAACCAGTAAATAAAATCTGGAAATTAGCATTTATCTTTGTTAAGATGCAGGCCTCGAAGAAGCTACATATTATTGTAAATGCTCTAAGAGACATTCTATGGTATTTATAATGCTACAAATTCAATGGTTGCTGTCTCTACCAACTCTTCATCTTCTTATCTACTCCTAAGATAAATTAGTAACTACGTATTTTGAGACCATGTTCATGATAGTCTTTAATCGAAACATTCAAGTTAATGTGATATCCCTAGCACTTTTGACATTTAGTACCACTTTTTGCTATTCTTCAGTAATGTTATTGAGCACCTCTTGTTTTCCTTGCTTTAGGATTTTACACCAGAGGCTGGAAGATATGATGTAATATGGATTCAATGGTGTATTGGTCATCTTACGGATGAAGATTTTGTTTCATTTTTCAAGAGAGCAAAGGTAAGCAGTCCATTCTTTATTTAATAATTAGGCTATTTTTAATTGGGAGTTAAGGAAAATAAATAAATAAAACAAGTAATTTTGTACTAGGGAAGGTTCCATATATTTAAGTATTTACATTTTCATCTTTATCTACCAATTCCCTAGAATGACCAAGATGTGTAATTGCATTGATAAAGTAATGTAATGTATTTTATTAATTATTTCTCCTCAGCAATGATTGAAGTTGTTCATTTTGGTTCTCATTTGTCATATATTTAAAAACATTATTTGCCTGGGTGCTTGCTAGAAATATACATGTCTCGTGTAATTGTAGTGAATGAGATTAGATTGAGAAATTAGTCACCATTTCTAAAATCATGTATAATATATACATATAATCATTGTAATGGAATATTTCTGTTTCTATAGTAGTAAAAAATAGTCTTCTCTTGCACTAAACATTTAAGCGGATCTGGTTATAGGAAGAAACTGTACCTGTTATTTGCAATTTGGTTATGCAGAAATATTTTATATAATCAGAAAGCTTGTATATAATTTTTTTTATCACTATTAAAGCTTAGTGATTTGTGCTTTCATTGGTTTGTTGGTTGTACATAATCATATACAGTTTCATTTTATTTGTAACCTTATGATGGTTTTGTTTGATTGAAGCTATTATAATGTTGGTGATTTGTTAATTTGTGGGTTCACTAATTTGTCTTTCGTTTTTTTGCACTCAGTGTTTGCTTGTCATTACTGTTGTCTCTCACTTGAATTGAAGTCATAACTTTTATCACTTTCATTCTTGTACTCTGTCTCATGGCATTGGCTTATACATTACCATAGGTTGGCCTCAAACCAGGTGGATTTTTCGTTCTGAAGGAGAATATTGCCAGATCTGGTACTTTCATCTTTGATGCATTTTATTCTTTCTAATGATACTGAATGATTTATTTCCTCCATTTTATTATAAACTAATAAAGCTGGCTTTGACACCTTTTCTAAGACCTATATATCAAACGTGACTGTATGGTCTTGGATAAACTTCTCCATAAGCATTTTGAAAAAAGAAGATAAGGAAAATTGACCGAGTTTCTCCACAAGCTAAATATAGCTAATTTGTAGAATTTTTTTCGTATTAACTTCTCTAGAAGATTATTTTTAACTTGTGCATGAGCTAGCATTAGCTTATGAAGAAGTTTATTTTATTATTTTATTTTCTTTCATAGAAATGTTGATGGAATAGATTATCCAAACAACCGTTTAGTATTTGAACATACATTCATCTTCTCCAAGCTTCCTATGGTTTCCCTAACATGCAGTGTCCTGAGCCGAGGTACAAAGGACTAAAATTTTAAATGATGGAGTAAAACAATTTTAAGTTTATAACTCAATGTTAAGATGTTAGAACAGTACCACAAATAAACTTCCTTGGGGTGAAAGTTGAGGGGAACAAATTGTATTAGCGTGTTAAGTTTTAATTGAAATGTGGGGACTTGTCACTTCTTTAAAGCTCTTGGTAGTAAGCTTTTGATCATTAGCTGTTTTAAGCACAAAATGAGTTTAATTTGAACACTGAAACTTTTTCTACCATTTTGAAGCACAGTAGTGGATAGTTTATATCGTTTAGTGTGTTCCCAGTGGTGGAGGGTAATCAACTGTCTCCGCATTCACGCCGAAACAATTCTCTGTCACTTTTTTCTTCTAATGATTTTTCATATCAAACATGCCTAGTTCTAGTTTCATTTTTAGTTTGAGGGACTGTGTTAGAATATCTATTGAGGATATCTCATAATATCATGATTGTATCCTAATGTTACATGATCTCAAGAATAGTCTTCACATTTCTTTATTTTTCATGTTCTGTTTTTGTTATTTAATTAGGATTAAGTTTTTCATGTTCATGACTGTTTTATTTAATCTCCTATATCACATCCTTAATACCAATATCAATATAACTTTATTATTGACTATTCCTTGTCCTCCCTTTATACCTATTCCCAATAATTTCTGCAATCAAACTTTCTATATTCTATCGTGCAGGATTTGTGCTTGACAATGAAGATCGAAGCGTTACAAGATCTGATAAGTACTTCAAAGAGCTATTTTCACAATGTGGATTACATGTTTACAGATTAAAGGTAAATTAGGTATCTATAAAAGAAATATGGAATGGTTGTTGTTGTAATCAGAGAAACGAGTGTTGTTTTCCTATAAAAAGTATGTTGTAGGGTACGTTTTATTTCCTGAAAAGTTAGATTTTATCATCTGTGTTTCACGCTATTGTTCTGCTTCTAAAAGCATGTAGAAAGAGCTCTTCACGTGATGTCCTTGGTTTATTTACTTTTTAAGTTTTACCATAGGATTCCTTTTGTGTCCTATCAGGTTCGGTCTCTTATTTTGTGAGAACAAGATATTATTGGGAGTCTCTTTCTACTTGCTTTTTAGTTTTCACCAACCCCTTTTTAGTTTTACTATTGTTTTCTAAGCTGCTATTTTGTTCCATCAGGATCAGAAAGGATTTCCTGAAGAATTATTTGCCGTGAAGATGTATGCATTAACTACAGAAGCACCTAAAAGGGCTCTCCGTGCAAAATCCAAAACATCAATTAATAGACCTAGAACCATTATGTGAATATTCTCCATATTCACCCTAAACCATTTTTCTTTCAATTGAGAGATGGTCGATGTTGTATGTATAGTAGGCATTCATTTGTTGAGTCAAGCCACTGTAATAGGCTCTTATGCGGAATGCAAATTTTTAGTTCTCAGCTATCAGAAATTTATGGAAAGGTGAATTTTGAGTTTTTGTAATACTACAATGAACAAACAAGAGACGACTTTGCTATCACTTGATGACATGTTGGTTGGTGGTTTAGCATGAGTTTCTTAGTGCAGGACTACATGTTTCGGAATATGAATTCATACTTGGAGTTTGATGCGCTGGTTTTTCAAAGAATACATTGAAAGATTAAATGGACAAAAATGACAAGGGCAAGGGCCATTTGTACATACAAAGAGTGTGCATAAAATGACTAAGAAATCCTTTCAAATCGAAAACTTTTGTTGTTAAACACCGCTTAGAAATAAACAGGCAAGGAGTAGTTGTGTTTGGCATAACAGCTACTTGTACAACTGTTACTTACAGATGCATAACATAAGTTTTTGATTCGTGAAATGAGTTTTTGTTATTCATGTTGATGACATCATGATCTTGAAGACACTAAAGGAGGCAAGACTACAAGTTGGGAAAGTTTGAAAGAACAGTAAGGACTTATAAATGATTATGATGGCGAGTTGTTGCAATAAACAGTTCAGATTAACTGCATTTCCCTGGTTGAAATTGCGAGTCACTCTTAAAGGGAAAGAACTCGCAAAATAAGAATCAACTTGCGAAATACAGACTCATCATAAACAACAAAACACTTCTGAAGCTTCACAGCCACTTTATTTTCCACATTTCATCCCTTCCATGAACACCAATTGAGTGCACTTCATTTCTAATTCCCGAGCAAAATATCTTTAGTTTCTTTCAACATTCGGAAACCAAAATAAAAATACTAATTTTACGTAAGTTTAAAAGTATCTCCCATGATTCTTTTTTGTGATTGATGTGAGTGAGTTAGATAGCTTAAAATTGGCCTATCAAACCACTTAGCATTGATGCCTAAAAATCACTTTAGCAATGGCTTCCATGTAGCATCAAAATAGATCAACGAGCAAGAAGAAATGAAGAAGGATTATGAACACTAATAACAGGTAATGAAGAAGAAAAACAGTGGGAGGACACGAAGAAGAAGGAAGATTATGAAGAACAAAACAATATAAAGAGAACACCTTATTTATATTAGTTAAAAAGTATTCTACTCACAATGATGGTTTCCAAAATTCTTCTAATATAAGTCGATATACAGTTCAGAGAACCATAATAAATGTCAAGGATTTTAGCAACTATACCAAGTTTAGTAGTAAAATGGATTTTTAAGTTGAAGCACCAGATTGCTAGGAAGTAATGCAATAGTCAAGTTATAGAATGTTTGATTATAAATATATACAAAATTAAATATACTTTTGAATAGAATAAAAGAAATATGAAGAGATAAAAATTATTCATATTTTAATTGGTTATAAACGTGAATATAAATTTAATAACTATAATTTCAATCCCTTGTAAATTATAACTAATAATTTCAATCCCTTACAATTAATATAGATTTCAAATTATTTTTCAATGTTAATCAAATCTTAATTAATCAAGTAAAATGTGATGACTAATACTAACTTTACAAATTTAGAAGAATAACGTAATTAAAATAAAATTTTAATAAATTAAATTTAATGTTTACATACGTTTAAGTCTTATTATCTCTAATATTAACAAAAGAAAAAAAAAGTCACTCATAGGTGTGTTTTTTGTGAAGATAAATATGATCAAGAGTGAAAAAATGTATTTGAGTGAATTTAAAGGTAAAATTTTTGTATTTCTTTTGAGAGATTTGAAGGTAAAAGTAAATAGATTTGAAAGTGAAATTTGGAAAAGTTTGTGATACATTTTATTGATGTAATAAATAAATAGATTAAAATATAAAATTACTATTTTATTCTTATAATAAAAATTAATATATATATATATATATATATATATATATATAGGCTTAAATAGTCATTTGGTTCTAGTTTTGGTCGACTTTTTTCACTTTGGTCCTATTTTTGAAAATGTTTTCAATTTGGTCCTACCTTTCGTAATTTTTTTTCAATCAACTCCTTTTCGTTAACTCCGTCTAAATTGTTAACGAAACAGTGGCCAGCGTGGTAATTTTGTGTGACGTGGATACTGTTCAGTGACATGTCCGTTTGCACTGTCATAGCCCAGATTTTAAATTGAAATTTAGGGTTTGTGTTCATTGTGGTTGTTTTCCATTAAAGTTCAGCTGAAAAGGAATGTCTCGTGGGGCATCTTCATCTTCTTGCAATAGTTGGATTCACCAAACTTGCAATTCCTGCCATGATGGTTCTAGGGTTTCAGGCTCACCCCCAATTTGCGATTGCGGAGACATTGCAGTGATGCACACAGCTAGCGACAACACAAACAATTAAAAATGGTGGGTCACCAACGAAAACAATAAACAATGCACCACCGAAAAAACAACTACAATTTAAAATATTCCATGAAATGCATAAACAAAACCCTAATCATTAACACTAAACCTAATCAATACTGAGCAAAAATAAAACCCTAAAGCAGGACATACCTCCACGACGAACACGTTTTTCCCTTTGCTACAATTTTACAAAGATGAGCGTAAACCTTGGATGCCAGAAATTGATCTCAAAGGCGCAATTCCAGAATTTCACAGGGCGATGAAAAAATCCTCAATTCGACCCCCAAATCCCCAATTCGACATAAACAATCCTAAACCCAATTTAATTCAACTTAAACCCTAAAATGAACCTGCAATTACAATTAAATGGTCAGCACAGTGCAAACGGACACGTCACGTCACTGAATAGTATCCACGTCACACAAAAAAACCACGCTGGCCACTGTTCCGTTAACGATTTAGACGGAGTTAACGAAAAAGAGTTGATTGAAAAAAATTACGAAAGGTAGGACCAAATTGAAAATATTTTCAAAAGTAGGACCGAAGTGAAAAAAAGTCAACCAAAACTAGGACCAAATGACTATTTAAGTATATATATATATATATATATATATATATATATATATATATATGAGTGGGAGGTGTGGATGTAGGTGTGTGTGTGTGTGTGAGAGAATAAATACTCCAAATTCAAAAATATTAATTTAGAGATGTAGAGAAATAAATTCAACATAGGAATATCAATTTTATATTGTGGTTAAAATATGGTTTTGATTCCTTAATTTTGGGTAAAAATTAGTCATTTTTCGAAATTTTAGTTAAATTTAGTCCCACAACTTTAAAACTGTATGGATTTAGTTTTTTTAATCACAATTTGTGTAAAGTTTATTTAACGTTTTAAAAACATTTCATGGCAATATTTGAGTTATTTACATCGTTTAGACACATTTTTGCTTTAATGTTAGCGAATAAACTATCATGTAACACATTTGAAACGTCAAATAAACTTAACAAAATTTAATTACAAAAAATAAATTCATGCAATTTTAAAATTAAGTAACTAAATTGGATTAAAATTTTGAAGATACACTAATTTTAATTTTCATTGAAAATTAAGAGACTAAAAATATATTTAACTTCTTTATATTATTTACACAACATTGTGAGCCAAGTGATCTAAAATGTCGGAGGCTTCGTCCATACAATTAGAGAAATTAAAGTTTGAAATTTATATAGAAGACTAGAAGTGCAAGACTTAACAAACATAATTTGTGTGTCACATATATATTATGTATAAAAGTTATGGAAATCCGTTCACCATAATTCTCCCCACCTCGCAAATCACGGGAACCGATTCCGCCCAACTTATAATCGATTTTAGTTTTCTTTGTTAAATTATATAATCACTGAATTAGTTTCTTCTCACCCCAAACTGATTCCCATCACTTAAAAACTTAACAATGCACCTATAATCCACTTGCTTTTAACAAGAATAATATGATAAAATCTCGTATCTCACCCTTGAATAATCCCACTTCAAGCTAAATTAAAAAAAAAATAATGATATTTTAACTATTAAATTTTGACAATTTTTTCTTACAACATGAAGTAATATTTTTTAAATAGTTTTGAGATATTTAAAATGAAAAAATAAGAGAATAAAAAATTACTTAAAAAATAACACCTAAAGTTATAAGAAAAAATCGTCAAAATTTTAAATTTAGTAATAATAAAATTATTTTCCTTAAAAAAACGATGTCTCAGCGTGAATTCCCTCGTTCCTTCCTTCCTTCACTCTTGAATAGCTCCAAATGAACACGGATTAGCATTACAAATCCGCGGCTCTTCATCCTTGAAGAGAAAATACACCCAAAAGAACAAGCATTAAAATAGACTAGCATAACGCTGGGTTGTGTTAAAAGAATAATCATTCATAAATAAAGAAGAAAAAAAAAATAAAGACATTCAATTTTATAAAAAATTTGTAAAAGTAACAATCAATTTTTAAAAATCTAATAAATTATTATATTTAAATGATAAAATCAATATTTTGAAAAATAATCACAAAAAGAAAAATTCTTTGGTATAGATTTTCAAAAAAGTAAAAGTCCTTTAGGAAAACTATTTTAATAATGGTAACTTTTCTCTCTATATATATATTAATGTTAAAAATAAAAATACATCATACTAATATTAGTAAATAATTAAAAATTATATAAAAAGTAAGAATATAAAGAAATGATATAATGTTGTCACACTTGAAAATAGTTAGTGTAATTATCATATTGCGTCATTTTCTAGGAAAACTAGCCATCAAACTCAGTTGCCTTTCGTCTTTTTCCTATTGTTTGCTTTCTTCACCTTTTCCGTACTCCATTGCATTTTTTTGTCTTTATGCTTCACGGGATTACAATTTTATGCAATTTCATTTTCATATTTTTCAATTACTTTCAAATTATTCTATCATTTTAAACATTTTAATTATATTTTTTTCTAAGAAACGCAGGATTAGAATATTGACTACATAAATTTAAATACGAACATCAAAGTGACTAAAAGCCCATGCAGGACACCAATCAAAATACAGATAGCATAGCATCACATTGTAATAGGTATCATTATTAACACTAAAAACACAGGTTAAACGTGGATTAATTACAGCATTAAAACCACGTGTAAGATGAAGGAGAAACACACATAATACCTATTTTTGTGAATGGTGAGAGTAACTAAGTGCAAGCAGGAAGTGGAGAACCGCACAAGCACTTGTTATGAGCATAGCAAGATTCATCAAATCTCTGCAACTTCCCACCTTTGGGAATCTCACCACACAGATTATTGTAGCTCACATTCAAACGCTTAAGATACTTAAAAGATGTAAGAACCTTTGGAAGAGACCCGTAGATACGGTTGTTCCTAAGATCTAAACCAGCCAAGTCCTTCGCCTTCGACAACCTTATTTTTCCTAAATCAAAGGCCAGCAAGTTCTTCGCCAGGTTTATCTTCTGCAACCTTTCCTTATTCTCCCCAAACAGCACCGACGCATCTCCTTCCAGCATGTTCTGGGATAAGTCCAGGAACGCCAAGTCCAGCTTCGCCAGCGTCGCCGGAATCTTGCCGGTGAGGCGGTTGCGGGAGAGTGTCAGCACCGTGAAAGGCTTGGGAAAGGAGCCGAAGGAGGCCGGGATGGCGCCGGAGATGCGGTTGCCGTCGAAGGAGATTCCGAGGAGGTGGGGGAGAGAGGAGAGGGAGGGAGGGAGAGTGCCGGAGAGGGCGTTGTAGGAGAAATCAATGGTGACAAGGGTTTTCATCTGGGACAAGAAATGGGGTATCTGACCAGAGACGTTGGTGTAGGTGATGTAGAGAAAACGGAGTTTGGTGAGTTTGGCGATGGAGGGGGGGATTGGACCGACGAGGTTGTTGATGCGGCTAATGTAGAGAAAACTGAGGTAGGGGAGGTTGGCGACGGAGGAAGGGATAGGGTAGGGTTTGGGGAGGCTAAGGTCGGAAAGGTCGAGGCTGTTGACCCGGTACGTTTTGGTGTCGATGTCGCATGAGACACCTTCCCATTCCGGGTTGCAGCAGTCGGTGTTTAGGAGCCAGGAGGAGAGGGTGGTTGGGTTGCCAAGCTCGTTCTTGATCTGCAGAAGGGCTTGCTTGTCTTGTGGGTTGCATAGTTCCGACAGTGCAGTTCTGCAGAGTAGGACCATGATGAGTACGATGATGCTTAAGCGTGCCATGTTCGCAGGGATTCCGATTCGGTGTGGTTTGGTTTTGTGAAAAATGGATGCTTTGGGAGATTTATAGAACTGTGGAGGGAAGAGAGATACAGAGAAAAAGAGAAAGTTATACTCATCAATGATGTTATTTTGTTACTGAGTCACTTTTGTTTTATTTCATCAGTGTTGTTGTTTTGTTATTGAACACCCCTTGCTTTTCTTGGTACATGGTTTTACACCGTACACTGGATAATATGATGTAATGTAGATGTTTCAATGTTACGTTGGTCTTAATGATGAATATTTTGTTTCATTTTTTTGTTAATATTTACTGCAGATCACGGTGTTTATCATTTTTGGGGGTAATTCACATTAGCATGCATGTTTACCTGCTATTATTACTGATATCCAAACTTGAATTGAAGTGATAAAAAATTATCAGTTTCATAGTTATATTCTGTCATTGACATATATACATTCTTAGTATAAGTTGGCCTACCTGAAGAAGAATTTTGCCAGCTACGGTACTTTGATCTTTGGAGATCTTTTATGATATTTCCAAATTCTGGTTTTCTTTATTTAGAAGTAGACATAATTAAAAGCAGATCAAGGTTGCGTGGAGATATTATTTACAACACAGGCTTTTTGGAAACTTTAAATTGGTTCTCCCTCTGTATAATGGAGAGACAAATCTGAACCAAAGTTCTCAAATCTATTTTCTATTTTTGGGTGGTTCTTTGATACCCTTTATTATCTACAAGGTTTTATTCTTCCCCTGGACGAGAAGGATGAAGATACGAGAAGATATGACTTTGTCCACATTATTGTTCTGCTTCTAAAACATATTTTCGAGGGTTGTTGTCCTTAATTGATGTACTTATGCCTTTGTCTTTTTAGCATTGGATTCCTTTGATGTCCTGCAAGTTCAGACACTTAGTTTTTCTTTTCAGATATTATTGGGTGTATCTTCTATCTGTTAGGAATTCAAGTGTGAGTCTAAGTCCCATATTGACCAGAATTGAGAAAGTAGAGCACCATATAAGGATCAAGGCCCATAAACCCATTGCCTTAAGGTTTTGGGTTGAGAGTGGTGTCAGTGTCTTATGTGGTTGGGCTCAGGTCTCATTGGTGTTGTTCTCCCCGGTGAAACCCCCTCTGTAAAACCTGACAAGTGGTATCAGAGCCGATGGTTGAAACCGGCTCAGACGAGTACAGTATGGTCCTTGTATCGAAAGTCTTCCTGGCAAGACTTCCAGGTAAGCGTGTCCCGTTAAGATGAACGGCGGTACGAGAAGGGGTACTCACCCTTGAGGGGGAGAATGTTAGGAATCCAAGTGTGAGTCTAAGTCCCACATTGACCAGAATTGAGAAAGTAGAGCACCATATAAGGATCAAGGCCCATAAACTCATTGCCTTAAGGTTTTGGGTTGAGAGTGGTGTTAGTGTCTTATGTGGTTAGGCTCAGATCTCATTGGTGTTGTTCTCCCCAGTGAAACCCCTCCTTTATAAACCTAACACTATCTTAGTACAGCGTATTATCCAACCTTTTCAAATGCAAATTTCAAAATCGGCTTATTGTTGAATTCAAATCCTCGTAATTTGGAATTGATATGCTTGAGTTCTGCTGATAAAAGAAAAAGAAAATGAAAATGATAGTTTCACAAAAATGTTTTGAGTTCTAAGCCATTTGTACGTGAAATGCGATTCATCGTTAGTTTGTCAGAGATTTATGTTATACTATATCAATGCGAGTTATTGATGAATCGTATTAGTTAATTTAGAAAATGGCGTTTTAAAAATGATAACGGTCTAAGAATAGTGAAACTCAATTATTTTAATATTAAAAGATTTGAGTATAAATAGAATTGTTATTAACGAGTTTCATTATTTTAAAACACATCATATCTCTAGAAACTACTTTTATAGAGTACTCTGACTTCTCTCTTGAGGTTCTGTCTCTCTGGTCGTCTGATTGAAGAACCAAGACCATAAGATTGATCCTCTCGGTGAGCTCTTGAAATTGGACCGATCAGTTTCTCCGTTCGCGTAAGTTGAGTTTCCGCTCTCTTTTTTAGTCTTTCTCTGTTTTCTGTTGCATGCGAGTCCTATTCTGTTTGCATGCGACGTTTTAATCATCCGTATGAGTCTCTGCTGATCAGTGATCCTAACGATATGTCATGATCGTTCTTGTGATGTTTCTATGTGTAGATAGAGCATCCTGTGGAGTTAGAGGTGTTGACGTTTTTAAGGCATTGATGTTTATAAAGAGTTCTAAACAGGATAACAGGTTAGGGAAGCTAATTGTTTTGCTTGAATTTCGTATAGAAATCATTCTGATGACTTTGAATTGCATGATTGAGTGTTGTATGAGTGCTTGAACTATGTAATTGAGTGTATGATTGGATTGTGCTAGATTTCTGGACTGTTGCATGTGAGAATAGATTGAGAGTCTAGTATTTTTGCCTGAGCGAGCAGCCCTCACCTAAGCGAAAACACTAGAAACTCGTCCCCTATCTTTGCGCGAGATCTCGTTTAGGCGAGCCAGTTTCGCTTGAACGAGAGTCACTCTCGTCTAAGCGAGACAGCTTAGCCTGAGCGAGAATTCGCCCAGAGTTGGGGTTGTTCTCTGTTTCAAGCCTCGCTTAGGCGAGAATGACTCGCCTAAGCGAGATAGCCCTTTTCGCCTGGGCGAGACCTTTTAGCTTGGTTGAGAACCTCTGCAGTTGAGTGTTATTTCTCTGTTTCTAATGGATGAAGCTATGTTTAAATGTTAAAATGTGAACTTAGTTATGATATGCATGAATTGTTATGACTGGTAATATGTGTGGTGAAATTGCATGAAGTTGAAATATGAAGAAGATTTGGTTGAACTAGGATTTCAAGGGAAATTCTAAGAGGAATGTTTTAGTGTATGTAAGGACATAAGGACTTAGTTTGGTTGGTATCCTGACGCTCCAATAACCATTAAGGCTCATGAAGAGTGTAATGGATTATGTCGTGAGGAGTAGCAAGACGTCCTAGTCTGTGGACCCAATTCAGTCACAGACGCGAAGGGGACTTACCTTGGGAGTGGTTGGGTGATAACCCCGTGTCCAAACTCTGTAGAGTTTGGGAACCGTCATAGGTGCACGCCACCAAGAGATCCAATGTCGCTTACATAATCTGGATATCGAGTCTAGATTTGCATTGTGTTTGTGGTGGTCTATGTGATTCTGGTGAAAATGAGAGAGATTGCATGATTTCTGTTTATAATTGAACTATATGATTCCTTTAATGAGATTAGCTTACCCTTGTTTTTTGTGTGTTTGTCTCGTGTTGTATGTTTTCCTTTTGCGATGATCACCTATTCGGTGGGAGCAGATGTGATTGCAGTGTCAAAGGCTCTGGAGGATGAAGAGTCATCGTTTTAGTGTTGAGAATTGTAACATCCCTAAAGAATATTACTGATATTAAATAAATAAAGTTCAAAACACAATAATATACAAGGCCATAAAACCAGGAGTCCAGAATTCATAAAACTGAAATACAAAAAAATCAATGGCTCCTGCCAGGTTTACATAATATTCTCAAAACAAAATCATAAACATATCCTATATGTATATACAAAAGTATCCCCTGCTAGCCCTCGCTCCGAGTCTAAGCATCTCCTGGCCCACCTGTCACATCATCTGCTCCCGAATAACAAGATATCTGATCATCGCCACACACATAGAAAGGGTGAGCTATGAACAATGAAAATATAACAGATATACAAACAAACATGTTTCCCAACCCAAATTACATAACTACAATTCTCATACTTTTCAAATCACCCAACCATGACCTCATAGTCCATCATGAGTCATATGCATAAACTAGGTCTTGGGACTTCCCTATGCTTCCACGAAACTAACTCATTCGTGGTCCAACCCTATGAGCCTATCTCGCTCATAGTCCTGCCCTAGAGACTCCTCGTCCGTAGTCAAACATCAAAGTATCATACTTGGACCTTGGCACGCACGCAATCACCATACTATGGACTCCTCACCCAATAGTAGCCGACAGGAACATAACAGTTCCTTGTCCATCGTGCGCCCGACACATGTAATCACCATACTAAGGACTCCTCGCCCATTAGTAGCCGACGGGAACTCAACCAGTTCCATGCCCATCATGTGTCCAACCACCAAGCACATCTCAGAAAACTAAGGGAGCAGCGCCCATTCTGCTAGGTTCTATACCTTTCCACATTCACTCCAAACCAAATTTAATAAAAATAAAGGTTAAGTTCTGTCTACCAAGGTTTGAACCCGTGACCTTCCACTCACAAGGCCAAAGCACTACCACTATGCAATTCTCATTCGATGATATACACAATCAACATAAGTTTACATTTCAAATTCCACACTCTTACATATTATTAAAAATAAATCATAAAACAACAACACATAATTGGCATACATAGGACTCACCCAAGTCCTCTAACACAATCAAAGTACTCTCAACCATTTGAGCTAGTACTTTTCCACGTCACATTAAACAACAATTAATGTCATAAAGACGCCTTCTACCCGCATTTATTAATTAATTAATTAATTTTCCTGGGTCTTATAAGAATGAGGTTTCCAGTGGGAGCTTTTGCAGTGGTCAGTTTAAGTATAGAGTTTATTAGTTTAATTTGAGTGTCTAAGTGATATATTTTTATAGTCACGTCACATCTTTTGTAAGACGGTATTAATATATTGTGTACACCCGGACTATCTGGGACTATCTGTTTTGGAACTATGATGAAACTTCCTACTTTTATTAGTTTTAAGCTGCTAAAATTGAGATGTTACCGTTAACATTTCAACTATTTACAAGATTATTTAATTAAAAATATTTCCATGTTATTAAGTGGAAAAATAAAAGTCAAGAATCTTTATTGATTTTATTTATCGTGTATTTAAGTTTCACCGTTCCTGGTATACTAAAATTATTTTTAATATATATTTTAAAATATCTAAATTAATATACATATAAAAACGAAGTTAAAAAATAAATTTTTTTATTACCATTATGGGCAGGAATGATAAAGGGTTAGGCAACAAATCCACTTCATTGTACTTTCTTTATTAAATGGTCAATACAAAAATATATAATTTTAGTCGAGAATTTATTAGTTGGGGTTATAATAATATTTAATAAAAAATACACATTGAAAATGTATTAAAAGTTCAATTTAAGTAATTGGCTTTTCTTTAAGAAACTTCGATGAATGCCCTCTTTGTTTCTTTTTTGGTTAAATTATTTTTTTGGTATTTATTTTTTAATAAAATGTTAATTTGGTTTCTCTATTCTCTTTTATTTCAACTTGGTTCTTGTTTTGAGAAATTTGATGCAATTAAGTCTTTTCCATAAGTGGTGCAGTTATAATGTTAAATGGGATTTTACATGTCAGTTCTTGGATTTTTTGAATTTTTTTAAATTTTCTTAATTTTTTTAAAAAATAAAAAAATTTGTCACGTGTCAACCTAACATCGTGCCACATGGTAGTGATAACAGTGACAATGCCACGTGTCACTATTATGCCAGGTATCATTTCCTTATTCTCATTTTGGTTTCTGTATTTTAATTTTTGTCTCAATTTAGTCCTATTTTTTGTAAAAATTAAGCAGTTTTGTCTCTCTCTATATTGAAACCAAATTTAATTTTTATATAAATGTACACAAATATTTCTATCAAAATTGATATTTCAAGTAAATATTTTTAACAAGATTAAGTTTAACTAAATTTATATTTTACATTAAAATTTATTTAAAATTATTTTAAAGGTTTTAATAGAAAATGATGCTAATAACAAAAAAATTCATAAATTATATTGATATTTTATTACATCATATTTTAATATTGTTTTTTTATTTGAATTATATTTCAAATAATTGTATATTTTTTAAAATGTGTAAAGCTCAGTAATTTATATATAAATGTTTGAGTTGGTGTATAAATAAAAATTATTTAAATTAAAAAATTAACTAGTTTATGTAACAATAAAAAAACAAATAAATTTAAAATTTGAAAAAATATTTAAGTAAAGTTGAATGTGAAACAAAAATTTAAATAAACTTAGTTTTGTTAAAATATATAATAAAAATATGAATTTGAATAAAAATATCAAATTTAATAAAAATATTTGTATAACATTTATATAAAAATTAATTTTTGTTTCAATTTGGAGAGGGACAAAATTGTATAATTTTTACAAAAATTTGAACTAAATTGAGAGAAAAATTAAAATACAAGAACCAAATTAAGAATGAGAAAATGACACCTGACATAATAATGACATGTGGCACTGTTACTGCCACATTACACTATCACTGTCATGTGATACGATGTCAGCTAGACACGTGGCAATTTTTTAATTTTAAAAAAATTCAAAAAGTAAATAAATAATTCAAAAAATTCAAGAACTGACACGTGATACCCCATTTAACATTGTTACTGTATCACTAACAAAAATGACTTCATTGCAGCAAATTTCTCAAAATAGGGAGCAAATTGAGAAAAAGAAATAGAGGGACCAAATTGATATTTCGCTATGAAAATAGGGACGAAAGACATAATTTAACTTTCTTTTTTTCTCCTTTTTTGTATTTTTTTAATTAGATGACCTGCGTTACCATCTCCTTCTCTCTTTCTTTCTCATCGTTTTATCCTATGAGTAAGGAAATGGAGCCTTTGCGTGCATGCCTCCATCGTACCTCCACCGTTCTTGCTTGAAGTTTAAGGTAATGAAGATCGTTCTTGTTTTCAATTTCGTCTCCTTGCTTTTTATCACTCTTTCTCTTTCGATTTCATCTCCTATTTTCAATTTCGTCACATTTCAATTCAATTTCGTTTTCATTTTCATATCCTACTAATTTTGATTTCGTTTCCCTGCATCATTGATTTTGATTTCAGTTTCTGTGTTGTTGTATTTGATTTCGTTTTCCTCTTTCAATTTCATCTCTCTTACTCATATACTAACTCATTGATTATTTTGTCACCGTTAAGTAGCAGCGCTAACCGTGCCACAACCACTACAATCAGAGTGTGATTCCACAACCACTATAGCCATTGTAGTAGTGTGATCCCTATTTCTGTTCAAGTGCCCCTCTTTACTCTTTGCAACTTCATCTTTGATTTTGTGCTCTCAGATTCTGTTCTTAAGTTTCACCACTTTGCCTGTTTTTGTAATCTCCTCTGATATTTAATCTCCATTATTTTCCTTTAAGGTAGTATGTGAGTACTCTCTTTTTATCAAATTACTTAACTAATTGAATTTTTCTTTCTTTCTTTTGTTTCCATATTTCTTTCATTTGTATTCTTGTAAGCGTGGATGATTTGATTACCAACCGAGAATTATTCTTGGAAAAGAAATTTTAAGATTTAGGGTTTGTCTTTTTTCACCGGCGTGGAAAAACATATCTACTGATTTTGTTGTATGTTTACGTGTTATTTTTTAAAAGTTTAAAGTAAAATATTTAAAATTAAATCTTTAAAACATAAATTTAGATAATTTTTTTTTAAACATAATTAAAATAAAATTGCACATTAACATATTAATGAAAACAAATTTGATGTTTCTAAAATGAATTACACAAAAGTATAAACTTTAAGAAATTAAATTTTTTAACAATAACTTTAATTTTATAGGTTTAAATAAAAATAAAAATATATAAAATCAAATTTTAAATAATTTTTCGATCATTGATATTTATCTCATTAGTAATTTTATTTTTAACACTTAATTATTTAAAAAGAATATAAATAAAATTCACTAATAATGATTAACCGGTAATAATAATCCACAACATGAATATCATGATACACATAGACATCTTCCCTAAACAAGTGGGTCATTAAAATAGTTTGTAAGGTTTACAACATTTAGATTCACCTTATTGCAATTCTAAGATAGTTATGAATTTTTTGATATCTAAGGAATCCTTCCTTTTTCTTGAAGAATTGAAAATACTTCTAATAGACTAATATACTTGATGAGATGAAAAATTCTAGGTTTAATTATGTCTTTAGTCCCCATTTTGGAGTCAAAATCTCAAAATGGTACCCAAATTTTTAAAAATCTCAAAATGGTCTTCTTTTTTGTTGAAACGTCTCACGTTTGCCCTTTCCGTTAAGTCAAGGTTGACGCCGTTAGAGGGACGTGTCAGTTCCTCGATTTTTTGACTTTTTTTTTAATTTTTATTTTATTTTTTACTTTAATTTTTTGAACTTTTTTAAAAAAATCAAAAAATTGCCACGTGTCAAGCTGTCATCATGCCACGTGGCAGTGACAATGACACATGTCATATTATGCCACATGTCATTTTCTTAGTCTCAATTTGGTCTCTTTATTTTAATTTGTCTCAATTTAGTCCCAATTTTTGAAAAAATGAGCAATTTTGTCCCTCATTAAATTGAAACAAAATTTAATTTTATATAAATGTTATACAAATATTTTTATTAAATTTGATATTTTTATTCAAATTGATATTTTTATTATATATTTTTAACATAGCTAAGTTTATTTAAAATTATGTTTGACATTCAACTTTACTTAAAATTGTTTTCAAATTTTAAATTTATATGTATTTTATTGTAACATGAACTAGTTAATTTATGAATTTTTTTCTATTAACATTATTTTCTATTAACAACTTTTACACCATTTTAAATAAAGTTCAATGTAAAATATTAATTAAATGAACATAATTTGGTTAAAAATATTTACTTGAAATATCAATTTTGATGGAAATATTTGTGTACATTTATATAAAATTAAATTTGATTTCAATTTGGAGAGGGACAAAATTGCTAATTTTTACAAAAATTGGAACTAAATTGAGACAAATTAAAATAAATGGACCAAATTAGGACTAAGAAAATGACACGTGGCGTAATATGACACGCGTCACTGTCACCGCCACGTGGTACAATGACAACTTGACACGTGACAATTTTTTTAATTTTTTTAAAAAATTTAAAATTTAAAAAATAAAAATAAAAAATAAAAAAAATTCAAAAAAAAATTAATAAAAAAGTCAAAAAATCGAGGAACTGACACGTGGCACTCCCTCTAACAGCGTCAATCTTGACTTAACGAAAAGGGCAAACGTGAGACGTTTCAACAAAAAAGGAGACCATTTTGAGACTTTTAAAAATTTGGGTACCATTTTGAGATTTTGACTCCAAAATAGAGATCAAAGACATAATTAAACCAAAATTCTAACTTGAGAAGGATAACAAACCACTTGAAATTACAAGGAAGTCAGGTTAGGTAGACAAAAACAAATTAATATTAAATCTTCTAAAATAATAATTTCTTAAAAGATATAATAAGTTTTAAAGGTCCTTTATTTGTGGGTGGGTTTAATACGTTAAGGAATTTAATTATTGAGCTTTAGTGGTATTGTTTTTGTTCACTTTTTTCATCTGTGTATGTTACTTAATTTTTTCATATTATTGGTATTTTTTGTCTTATGTGTAATGTATTTTTGTCATGAAATTAGTGTGATCCCTCGTATTTTATATTCATGTTTTTTTTAATAAAATCTTCATATGAAATTGATATCTGACCTGAACTTATGAGAATATAAAAAGAAAATACTTATTTTTAGATTTTTTTTTTCTTACCACTTGTTGTGATAATGAGAGTATATTAAACAACTATACTAAAAGTAAAATGTTGGGTGTAGTAAATTTATTATTGTAGCAGCAGAGCAACACTTCCTAAGTATTACCTCCAGGTACAAATTATACAAAGTTTTAGTATTTATAATTATCTAAAAAATAATTGATATTTATATTATAAAGTAATATTAATATTTAAATTTGTTTCCACTAAATAATTTTTTTAACTTATTTTAGTCGCTTTGTTAAAGGAATGAATGAAATAAGTTTGATCTATCTACGGAGGAAGTGTTACTTTAGTTAAAATGTATAAAAAAATTATATTTAACTGTGGGACAGAGCGAATAGTACTAACAAAAGTAAACATTTTTATTCACTTTATAGGATGGATAATGATAGAAGACATTTATTACATCATATGTCCTATAAAATAATTTTCTCAATCTAAGCGTTGATGAGGTGCAGACACCACCATAGATGTTCATACAAAGGCAAACATTATGCATCCATATATTACCAAATCTGGAAATGAAATGATCAAGTGCAAGCAGGAAGAGGAGAGCCACACAAGCACTTGTTGTTAGCGTAAGAAGACACGTCAAATCTCTGCAAGTTCCCACCTTGAGGAATCTCACCGCACAGATTATTGAAGCTCACATTCAAACTGTGCAGAAACTTAAGCTGCGTGAGCCCCTGAGGCAGCGTCCCATAGATACGGTTGTTCCTTAGATCCAACCCGTTCAAGTTCTTTGACAACCCTACTTTCCCCAGATCGAAAGCAAGAGAGTTCTTCGCCAGATGTATCTTCTGCGTGTTCTTACCCGACCCGAACAACACCGACGCGTCACCCTCCAGCATGTTCCGAGACAAGTCAACGAACGCCAGGTTCAGATTCGAAAACGTCGCCGGGATCTTCCCGGTGAGGCGGTTGCGGGAGATGGTCATCGACGTGAAGAGCTTGGAAAAGGAGCCGTAGGAGTCGGGGATGGCGCCGGAGATTCGGTTGCCGTCGAAGGTGATCCCAACGAGGTTGGGGAGAGAAGAGATGGAGGGTGGGAGGGTGCCGGAGAGGGCGTTGTAGGAGAAGTCGAGGGTGACGAGGGTCTTGATCTGTGACAAGAAATCGGGTATTGCGCCGGAGACATTGGTGTGGGTGATATAGAGATAACGGAGTTGGGTGAGGTTAGCGATGGCGCGGGGGATCGGACCGACGAGGTTGTTGGTGCGACCAATGTAGAGAAAATTGAGGTTGGGGAGGTTGGCGAGGGAGGAAGGGATGGGATAGGGTTTTGGGAGGTTAAGGTCGGAGAGGTCGAGGTTGTTGACGCGGTATGTTTGGGTGTCGGTGTCGCATAAAACACCTTGCCAGGTTCTGTCGCAACAGTCGGTGGTTGGAAGCCATGAGGAGAGAGTGGTGGGGTTGCCAAGGTCTTTCTTGAATTGGAGAAGGGCTTGCTTGTCTTGTGGGTTGCATAGCTCCGAGAGTGCACTGCCCAAGAACACAACTATGAGTAAAACTATGGTGAAGGTTGAAGACATGTTTGTTTGGAATGTGATTTGTTTGGGTATTAAAAATGGATGAGGATGTCGTATGTTATATTATATCCTTCAAGCTGCTATATTTGACTACTAGGAGTCAATTTATCCGATGAAGTGTTCTGGAAGGTCACGCATGCACGCGCCCAGTGGGTTGAGGTTTATACCAATGTAGAAGACTTAATACCAATTTTCTCAATTTCAGTAAAAACATCTCAACCCAACCATATTGATTAGACCAAACACTATCCTGATAAGCAGATATAAAGTGTCGGCGTTAAAGAAAGTAATAATTAACGAAGCAAAAGATATTTCAATTAATATACTAACGCTATATTTAGATGAAGTAAGAGAAGTTAGTCAAGATTTAGCAACTTCTGAGTATGTAAGACAGAATTAGATAAGATAGAGAATTGACTTGAGAATTGGTTTCACAGAGAAGAGATATGTTGAAAAAGGAGGAAATAGATTAACCACACCGATGAAGACATTTTCAGAAGCTAGCTCAAAACATAATAACGAAATGGACAGCACGTAGTAAAAGGGCCGAATTTGTTGAGAATAGTGGCATTCCATTGAATAAAGCATTAAAAGTTGGCATCTTAGCATATCAATGTTACAGAGTGGAATGAATGCAGCGTGCTTACCTTAGTTACCGCATCATACAAGTTGACTCATTCATTCATAACATTATTAAAGATATGATAATAATATTTTGACATATTTTTTTTGAGTTAATTTTAATCTACCATTTCAATCACTCTTAAATTATCATATTACACCACTAAAAAAATTAAAATTGTAAGGTTCATTTATTTTTCAATCATAATGTTTTAGGGCTTATTCCCATATGTTGGGCCTAATGGCTGCCCCATAGGATATTCAAGATCCTTATTGCCCTAACCATCTCATTCCACTCATTTTTTCAGAAAAACTACTTCTTCCCATCTCTTAGAGATGCAACCACCTTCTACTAGGGTTTGGACTTTGGCTCTCTTCACGTTAGCTCAACAATTTTCTACCCACCTCTTGAATCTGCCCCTAGAGTTGTTGTACTCCATTGTTTGGTGTCAAAGTCTTTTGTTAGCTCACTCCAGGTAAGGGAAGCTAGAACTCCTTTTTCTTTGAAATACAGTGTACTTATTTTCGTTATGGATTGAATATGTTTGATTGATGTGGCGCTATTTTTTTCTACACTGCACACTTTTCGTAATGAAGGTTCCTACTTCGTTGACCGTTGAATCGAGCTGAAAGTTTCACAGCTGATCCTTAACACATAATTCTTGACTTTAACTGGTCGGATCTTGAATCGGAGCTCTGTAGTGAGAGCAGTTTTTATCGCAAGGTAATTGTAGTTTGGTTGTTTACAGCACTGCACACTTTTCGTAAAATGAAGGTTCCTACTTCGTTAACCGTTGTATCGAGCTGATATTTTAACAGCTGATATTTTAACAGTTGATCCTTAATACATGACTTTGACCGGTCGGATCTTGAATTAGAGCTCTATAGTGAGAGCAATTTTTATCGCAAGATCATTGTAGTTTGGTTGTTGACAACATTGACCTTTATTGCTTGTTTGGTGCATAACTTTCTTTATGGTTATTCAATTAAGTTGGTTCTTGTTTCATTTGGTTCTTGATTAAATCATATTTAATTTGAATATAAATACAAAATTTTTGGAGCTTTACACAAGCTGTAGTTTTATTTCTAAAATCCCAAATTGTTTGCATAATGTGTTATTAAGTTGGATTGGATAAAAATTATAAGAATTAGTTATTTTTCCAAGGGAGAAATATGTTGTATGATTTTAATATGTGTCTTCAAATGCTTGTGTGAGAATATAGGAGATTCCATGGGGGAGATACTATTTGATTTAATTAGTAGTGTCTTCATTGGTCAGGACATAATTCCATGAATCTCTAGGTGAGATCTCATGGTGGTGCCTCATTGGTCAGGACGAAATTCCACGATGGTTGCGTGGTGATGCCTCATTGGTTAGGACGTAATTCCATGACCCCTGTTAGTGGGAGCTCATGGTGGTGCCTCATACTTAGGACATAATTCCACAAAGTTCGTGGTGGTGCCTCATTATATAATTTAGTAAGGATTCAAGGTAAGGATTGCATCCCGACACTCTAAAGAGTCAGTTAGTCTCACGTAGAGCGTACTGACTCAAGTGGTGAGAGTAGTAGGAGACCTTAGATATTTTAAGGCTAACCTTGTGAGTGGTAGGGTGAAACCCATTGGCAATTGGCTCTGCAAAGTAGTAGAGGCCACCACAAGTGCAAGCATCCGGTGAATCTGACTAATTATATGTATCTGGATAAGTCGTGTCTTGAGTCTTAGTGTATTGTTTGCGAGTCATCACATGATTGGTTGAGGTATGTATCTTGGATTATGAAAATGTATGCAATCGTATGATAAAATGTTTTTCCTACTCTAGCTTACCTTTTCTGCTTGTTGTATGTTTTGTGTATATGATTTTCTCTTTTTGCGATGATCATCAATTTATTGATGTGAGCATATGCGAGAACTCCTCGTGGTCAATAGGGTAATAGAGATTCCGTTGCATAGCTCATCTTGGGTCGGACCCCACCTTTTTCTGAATTTACTTTAGAGCTGTAGCCCATGTATTTCTTTGCCCTTGGGGCACTTACTTTACTACTGTTAAACTTCTTACTCGTATTGTTGTTGGCATCGTGGTGTGTCTTGGATTCTTTCCTCGTTTATTCTGAACAACTACAAGGAGTGACTTCGATACTCCACAAATTTGCTCTTTATATTATATTGTACGATGTTTCATTTAATTAAGTTTGTTTATTAAATGGGACGTTACAAAAATAAATAATTGAATGGTGATTAAAGTTGTGGGTTAAAAATGAGTAAAAAAAGTGGATCAAAATATCATAATATTGTACATGAAACTTGGTTGGTACAAGTAACCAAAAAACTGCAAAGTCAATTGTTGAAACTAAGTACTTTTTATTCACTTTACTCTTTTAAAGGGGAAATAAGAAATTTTAAAAGAATGATTTATTTTTAGAAAAGTGATTCTTCTAAAAAAAAGTACATTAACATTTAATATATATGGAAAAAGAAAGATAATAAGTTTACAATTGATACAATATCATAAAAAGAAAGATATTAAAAGAAAAAACAAAGATATAATAGATGTAGATAAATGAAGATATACGATTATTTTAAAATTTTATAAGAATAACTAAATTATTCAAAATTAGATAATTTCATAAGTTGTCTAAAAAAAAATGTAAAATTTTTAATATTTTTTTCTACTCAAATTTATTTATTTTCTATTTGTATTTTTTTCTCAATATGATTTTTTCTGTTTGATTTTGGCTGAAACGTTATTAACTTGATTATCATTGAAACATGTTTGAAATATTGATTTTCTATTAATGTCAAATTGAATGATTTTTTTTATAGATGTCGATAAGATTTATTTTATTATTTATAGTTGTTGGGAAGATCTAAAAAAAGTAACGGATAACCAAATGGAAGCAAAATTCATATCAAATATTCTCTAAATAAATAGAGGGTGAAATGAATGTAGCGTGCTCACCTTAGCTACGACATCATAAACAAGTTGGACTCATTCATTCATGACACCATTAAGGATATTATTATACGTGAAACTTGGTTGGTACAAGTAACAAGAAAACTACAAAGTAAATTGGTGAAACTAGGTTTTTTTGGGAAATTAGGAAAATCTGCCTCAAATATTCATTTGAAGAAATCGTGCCCCCTAGGAGGGATGCACAGACTTCCATGAAAGTAATTGATTATTAGGGTGTGTGGGCTGCACCTAAGCTTTTTGTGATCGATTACAAAATCAAAGTAATTGATTACTAGAATAAATTGGTTGTGTTGTAATTGATTGCATTATGAATCTAATCCAAAAAGTGGTATCAAGTATCACTAATGTTTTATAATTCATGAAAATTCTAATTAATTAGATTAAATCATTATGTAATCTATATTTTATTGTTATGAAGTTGGTTATGTTTATAATTAAGTATAAAATTTATATAGATGATTGGACATTGATCAATTCATTTACTTTAAGTGATAAATAACATTATTTACATATATGTAATTCGTTATTGTGACTAACTCTAGTCATTTGTGAACATAAAAAAACATCAAAGCAAGGAGTAGATAAACATGAAAGTAATTAATAGAAGGATAATTGTCAACATGGTCCAAATAAACATGTAGAAAAAGTAATTTTAGAAGTTCTAAATAAGCATTTACATATTCTAAATTAAAGACAGGCCAAAGTGATGGCGCAGTTGGTGATGGCAATGAGGCAGGGTGAGGACGAGTTTCTCTATTCCAAACTCATCCCTAGAGAAAAAATTCATCCCAATCTTCATACCCAAATCTAACGGGTATAAGTTTTTGTCCCATCCCCACCGTGTAACGGATCTACACTCATATCCGTACTCATACCAGTATTCTTAATGTTTCAATATCAATTAATTATTTTTTATAAAATAATGAACAATTATGGTAAAGGAAACATTATATTAAATATTTAATATTTAAACAAGTGTTGTTTTTTTAATATCAAATATTTAAAAATAAATTATATTATAATCATATACATTTCAAATTAGAATACCAAATAACTTGTGATGATGAGGTTAGGATGATTGAGAAAAAAGAAAAGAAGTTGGGATAGAAGGTGATGGTGAAGATTTGTGCAACATCATAGTCCAACAATAACTTGGCTTGGATCCTTTTCTCATTAATGTTTTGTTTGATTCAACATATGTACATGTACCATCTCGGACTGAGGACATCATTCGATCTCCTATGACGTCGGTATCCGATTTCCACGCTAGCTCGGAATCGAGATTCAAATTTGGTGGTTTGGTTATTGTTGGCCCGTAATGTATGAACAAACTATGAGGGAGTATGGCCAATTAAAGAATGTTAACTTCAGGGAAATATCTCCTGATATTAAGGAATTTTCCTAAATATTAGAAAGGTTTATAGGAGTAGTTTAGTGGCCTTAAAACTCGGAGTATGGGTGAGTAGTGGAGAGATCAGTTGAAAAAACCTCTTTATAAACGGACAATAGAAGAGGAGAGAGGTATCTTTTCCTTTGCCTTTATCTAGAATTCCTGAAAAGAGCATAGAGGGAGCAAAGTCAAGAACTTTGATAATCAAGGCAGAGGGAAGGTTTTGTTCTTGTTTATGATCTTTTTAAGGTTCGAAACCAGAACGGTACCATTTATAAGGAAGCAAGAGAGATATGTAGGTGTTTGGTTCAAGGGATTATAACTACCTAATTTGAGAGAATGGACTTGAGAAAGACTCAAAAATTCTCATCCCTTCATGAATGAAGAAACTAGAAGAGAAAGTCAGATCATCACATACACTTTTACATTTTTTACCATAACTTTTACACAAATATTTCATACTTTAAAAAAAATTACATATAATTTTAATATGCTTTTACATATAATTGTTTTGATGTTTCACCATAATAATAATAATAATAATAATAATAAAACTTAATAATAATAATAATAACAATAACAAATATTATTAATAACTAATAATAATAAATATTAATAGTAATAATAATAATATAAATTATATTAGTAATGATAATAAAATGATAATAACATCATCAGTAGTATTAATGTGGATGATTGTGACATCTCATTTAATAGATAAACTCTAATAAACAAAATAGCACATAAATATAATATAAAGTAGAGCGACGACATAAAGTATAAAGGATTTGTCATTACAGTTATCTCATATTATACTGGAAAGGAATACTAAGGCACAAAATAATGTCACAAACATAACTTAGACATGAAATAGTTTAGTCAAAAGAATTGCTCACAAAGTAAGAAATTACAAATAACATTGTTCTTAAAAAGAAAGACTCAACAATAAGCAAAAATCCAAGGAACCTAACTAAACAACAACACCTCCATCACCATGGTAATTACTAGGGATCTCCACATATGCTCACACAAACATTTGGTGATCATTGCAAAAAGGAAAACCAAACAAGAAATAGACACAGAGAGAAATGGTAAGCTAGAGAAAAATATTTTTAACATATAAATAAGGGTTAAATATGTTTTTGGTCCCTCAAGTTCCAGTGAATTTTGGAATTAGTCCTTCATCAAAACTTTATACCAATTTAGTCCTTCATCTTTCAAAATGCGTGAATTTAGTCCTTTTAACCAAATTTTGTTAAGTTTATCTGACATTTCAAGCACATTTTATGATAGTATTTAAGTTAATATTGAAGAAAAGATGTGTCAAACAATGTAAATAATTTAAATACTATCATGAAATACGCTTGAAACGTCAAATAAACTTAACAAAATTTGGTTAAAAGGACTAAATTCACGCATTTTAAAATATGAAGGACTAAATTGGTCAAAAGTTTTGATAAGGGACTAATTCCAAATTTCGTTGAAACTTGAGGGACCAAAAACATATTTAACCCTATAAATAAATAAGTAGATTATTAAGTTCCAACAACATGTGCTAGCAAACAATCTAAAGACCCTCTAACTCGATTATCCGGATACATGTAATGAAATCAGATTCACTGGTTGCTTGCACTTGTTGTCGCCTCTACTTCTTTGTAGAGCCATTGCCAATGGTCTTCACTCTACCACACACAATGTTAGTCCATGATCATCTAAGGCCATTATTGCTAAAGACTAGAACATCTCGCTACTTTCATCACTTAAACCAGTCTACTATATGTGAGTTTGACTAATTCATTAGAGTGTCAGGATGCAGCCTTGCTTGAATCCTTATTTCATTACATACACTACAACAGCACCACCATAGGATCTTCCCAAGAGAGTTATGGAATTACGTCAAGCACATGCCATAAATATATCCTCACACATTCGTTATCATTTCATACCAAGCACAACAATTTCAGTCTCATTACATCACATAAGACATACATGGCATCATTCTTTGTACTCTAAAAAGTAAATAAATCAATCACAGAATCATTTCGACAATTATAGTTTTCCCTGCACAAGTCTTGCTCAAGCTAGAAGTCCTCACTTCGACGAAAGGGTTCTTTCACTCAAGCAAGCCTTTCTCGCTTAAGCGAAATCTTCTCGCCTGAGCGAGATTACTCTTCGCTCAAAGTTGAAGCTCGTCACCTGAGCGACAACTTGAGCAGAAACCTGGGTGAGTTTTCTGCTATTCTCGCTCAGACGAGGATCGCTCGCTTGGGCGAAAACAACAGATTCCTTCCCTTCTCACACATGCAACATCAGACATCCAAAACCAAACAACATTTCAATCATTTCCATGCGATCACAACATCAAACAAGCATTATAAACATGATTCAGAACCCAAAAACTTACAATACTCTTAAAAAGCATTGAACCCTAACTTCCCTTACCTTGATTGAGAGCTAAACTTGAGGACAAGAAAACCCTTAGTGGACAAGCACCTAGACCTAGAACAACTTAAGGAGATGAAAACAAAAGCATAGGTAGACGAGGTGAGGCTCTAAAGAAGGCCCATAAGTTGAATCAACACAGCCAAATTGAAAAAGAAAAGGAAAACACAAAATTTTGGTGTTCAACTTACGTGGAGGGAGCGTTCGGCTAGCTTGAAGAGGGATCTTGTAAGTGCCCTAACTCTGCTTTTGGTTCAAAGGAGAGGAAAGAGTTGGAACTATTTTGGATGCATGAGATAAAGAATTAAAAGTCGAGTGGAAAGCTGAAAGAGTATTTTGAACTGGAAACAAATGGGCTAGCCTAAGGCCTTTTTACCAAAGCTGGACCCACAACTTTAAAATAACGAAAATGGGCTTTACAATGGTAGAATTAAAACTATTAAAAAATAATTAAAAATAATAATAATTGTAAGACCCTTAGGGGATTTCTGGAATAATCTTTGAGCAGAGGGAATTGAGAGTGAGTGAGGAAGTGGTCCTGGCACGTGAAAAGAAAGAGTGAAAGTTGAAATTTGTGGAGCAAGGAAGGAAGGTTTTGGGCATCATCAAGAAAGGGTTAGAATACCGTTTGGAGCGAGAATTTCCAGGTTTTGGGAGCTAATTTGCATGTATATATGATTTGTGTTTTATTTCGTGTCATAATGTATGAATACGATGTCTCTGCATGATCAAAATCCCTCTATTCATGCTGTTTTTCGTAAAAGTTTTGGGTTTCGCCCAGGAACAGCTTGGCGGACACGAGTGTGCCGTCAGGCGACTCATCTTTCATGCCCAGTTTTCTGGGTTCTGCTCTGAACCGCCTGGCGGCGATGAACTACCGCTAGACGACGCAATGTTGTTTTGGGTTGTTTTGATGTGTTATGTGCGAGAGTCTTTGTGACTTCTGGGAATTTGTTGTATAAATCATATCAGATGATTTACCATCACGATATTAATAACATTTGAGTGTGTGTGTTGATACTGTGGGAAATCGTGGGTGATAAAGCATGAAACCATGTTAGGAAATTTGGAGGAGTGATTGGGAATTCGATTCCCGTGAGTACATACATATGATTAATAAGAATTAAATTGGGAAGAGGAAATTTAATTAAAGCTTATGCGAATTGGTGCGATTTGGTTGTTTTAGCAATTGAAACCATTCTGGAAAAGGACCTGGATACTCACAGATTTAGAGAGAGGAGGTTCTGCCAAGTACTGGTACGCCGCCTAGCAACACTCGACTGGCCGCTAGGCGATGACGAGGTGCAGACACTGTTTGGCGAATTTAAGTGGTGGGAAATGAGGGAGAGATCTATGGAGTGAGTGGTAATAGAAATTAGGTGATGAAACGGGAAGGAACAATCTACATATAGTAATTGACAATGAGAATAGTAAGAGGTTTGATAATATGTTTATATCAATATGTGGTTGTAGGAACACTAATGAAAGAAAGGGAGAATGTTAATTCTAATTAAAAGTTTTAGGTTTTGGAAAGTATAGGTTTTGCTTGGAGGTACAATTGGAACACGAGATAGTCATGTATTAGTGGGTTAAGGTATTAATTATGAATTGAGTAGTATGAATTAGGAGGTAATTGTGGAAAAGTGTTAATATCAATGCATAGCAGTAGTAAGAACTGTCTAAGTGTAAGGTATTGGATTGGTGGTTTTCTTTCCATAGGTTTGATTGGGATATCATGCAAAGTTAAAGTACTTGGTAAAAGTATATGTCTTGATTAATGGTCTTGACAACTATGAATAGTAGACATTGAACCATGTGGTGGCTTTGGATTACCAAGAGTGTAACCTTAACTTGACTAGGGTATTTCTAGATTGCTGGGATGGCTTGGGTTGTAGGCCAATCTGTGGTTGGATGCATAAAAACCAGTAGAAGTTTCGTTACTGGTATAGCGCCTGGTGACACGGGTGTGTGCGCCAGGCGATAGGACCTCTAGAGAAGTCCCTGCATCGCGTGGCGCCTGGCGCCTGGTGGCATGGTGTGTTCTACCAGGCGATAGACCCTGCAATAGTGGGTTTGTCTGAGCTTGGCGCCTGGCAGCGAGGACGTCCCGCCAAGCGATCTGTGCAGGTTTCGCCTGGCGGCACTTAGGCTGGGCCAGGCGATAATGCTACAGTTTGTGGCTTGTGTGTGTTGCTTTTAAGCAGTGATGATATACTTGGATCAGGAGATGATGTGCCATGAGCGGGTAGGTTCATAGATGGTGGTGAACATGTGATCATATGAGCGGGGAGGTTCATATCTTGTTACTCTCGTGTGGGGATATGAGCGAGGTAGGTTCTTATGTTTCGTGCTCACACTTGAGAGATGCTGCGTGCGGGGAGGTACATAGCTGGTAGATCACGTGTGTTGGATTACGGGCGGGCAGGTCCGTAGAGTAGGACTACAAGCGGAAATGTTCGTAGAGGCGGGACTATGAGAGGGCAGGTTCGTGTGAGCATCATAAACCCTGAATCTGAGGCTAATTATTTGTGTGTTGTAAAGGTTGAAAAGCCTTGGGGATTAAGGTCTTGGCCAAGAACTAACTAGGATGAATCAGATGGGTGTATTACTTCCATTATGTTAATTGATACGATCTTTCTTTATTTTATGAGTTCACCCTTTCTGTTTGTGCTTGGCGATATTTCTTTACACGGGAGCAAATGATGATACAAGTGGTGTTGTTGACGCTTGAGACAGAGAGAGGGGCTAGCTTGGGATGTTGAGGTAGGATTTTGATTTTGTTTATTTATGATTTTAGTTTTCATTCAGTCATTTTGGGAACTTGTATAATTTTTATGATTTTTAATGGATTTGTAATTTGGAGATTTACGTGCATTATGTGCATTTTAAATTTTACGCATTTTTGGAAAATAATAAAATTATGTCGTATTGATTTCAATTTGCATTTATTTATTTATTAAGTAATTTCCTATAGGGATGTTATAATAATAATTATTATTATTAAACTTAATGGATAAATAATAATTATTATTATTATATTTTATTTTATATTAATTTTAACCATAAAGATAAAACTATGATCTAACAATTTTACTCATTAAAATATTATTTTTTATTTACCACATCCATCAAATTAGGCACAAATTTTTACAAAGTTTATTTTCAAATTCTTTCACTTTCACCTTTCTATCTCTTAAAACAAACAATCCCACTTTTCCATTTTTATCATCTCAAGTTCATCTATTCACTTTTTCATTTCTATCAAGAGATAAGTTCCTTATACAAGTTATGCAATCCAAAAACAACTACTTGTTGAGGAAGAAGAAGAGGAACACGTGTAATTCTGATGTGCTTATAATGTACCGTAACAATTATCCTATCTTTTTTATATGAGCTTGACAGTTGTTGGTCAATGCAATGCGTTCATCTTGCTATTTGAGGAAGATGAAATAGTTTGGCTTTTTTTTTTGACAAAAATCATAAACATGTGTGACTTAGAAATTTTTATAAGTCTCATGTCGAATGTCAAATATAATTACTATAAACTAAAAATTCTTTTGAGTAGTTGACAAGGAGAATTTAAAGTTTTATAAATCAAACTAATAGATTTTAATAAAGAAAGAATTCTATACATCAGTAAAGTGTTAGTGAGAGCTACATTGAGGTCTCACATGCAAATAATATTATGACACTTAAACTAGTAAGGTTATAATTGAGAGGTGAAACTAAGCTTATAATGGAGATGCTATAATCCTATAATATGTACACAGATAGACCAAATTGGTAGGTCTTCTAAGTACGCCTAGGTTAATCGACTCGACTTTGAAAAAAAGAATTAATACAATAAATAGAGGAGATTTGATATCCTTTAATAAAATATGAGTAAATAAAAAAGTTATTAATAATATATATAATTTCGGTTTTTTGTGATTATATTGATCAATTTCTTATTTCTATAACTTTAACAATATTGTCCTCCAATAAATTCTCGTTAATAAATTTAAATTGTACTCATTCTAATTATTGGACTCGAACATATAATAAATATGATATCAAGTCTAGATGTAATAAGATATAACAATGATCCAAATGTCAGTCTGTATTTGGTATGATCAACTAACTTAGACTCCTTTTCTAATCCCGAGAGAATAATGTGACCCGCAAAATTTAACCCATTAATATGACCCGTACACACGGTTATCCTTCCAAGACAACACAAGAGAGATAGGTCGAATTACTAGATACTTTACACTATTGTGCACCCAACAATATTCGGACTGAAATCTTGAAACTCTCTGCACAATTCAACGTTAGGACAAAGATAAGATAAACCAACAATAATTATGCTTGCAGTGGCAGACCTATGTGTTAGTGAGGGTAGACAAGCGTACCCCTGATTTTGTTAAAATTATTATCAACTATCGAAAAAAAATATATTATTTTCCCCGTACGTGTCTCCACTGATTTGGTCCCCTTAATTATTTATTTTTACTTCAAATACTTCAAAGGGTTTCTAAATTCAGATTTAAATAAATTTTCATTGTTCATATCGACTTAGAATCTTATACATGTTAAGACGTAAAAGATAAGATAAGAACTCACAAAAAAGCACCGTAAATAAGGTAATTTAGCTCCGTTATAGAATGAATAAAAAAACATTTATTAAAGTCCATTTAAGTTAAGCGTCCGTTTGTTTTTAACAATTACTTAGCTCTTGCTCCAGGACTGGATGAACCTGCAACCAAATAACCCATTAGAGCAATATCATAGCATAAGCGATTAAATCATCACAACTTTTTTTTTTATCGGCAAGTCTTCACAAACGATTAAGTCATCACAAAGTCCTAAGAACAATATTTTTTTTCTAAAATACAAGATATACATAATATTACAATAATTATATTTTAAGAATTGATATTATTAATATTGTAAATAAAACAAATAACTCAGTTGTTAATATATATATATATATATATATATATATATATATATATATATATATATATATATATATATATATATATATATTA
>Ga0214544_1003244_pt1 | contig 33878 bp, 25 predicted proteins | sample CNSS3metaG_FD_160074 | JGI IMG/M metagenome (GOLD analysis project Ga0214544, IMG submission 160074) | Root nodule microbial communities from cowpea collected in UCLA plant growth center, Los Angeles, California, USA - CNSS3 | ecosystem: Host-associated > Plants > Roots > Nodule | place: USA...
TATATTCATATATATATTTGTGTGTGTGTGTGTGTGAATTTGCCTTATCACTAGTTGATGTGGAATATTCAACAATCTTAAGAACTAAAATCTAAGTCTAACTCAGCCTTACAAAATTGACTTTTAAGATAAGGTTTGTACCTAATGCAAATTCATCTTTATCTAAAGTCGATGTGGGATCTCCAATACAACCCTTCATCGAGACATCTATATTTGAAGTGTGAGGCTGGACATTACTAGGTGGTTTGATAGTAGCCCGAAAGTAGGTAGTGTAATTTTACACTCGTATAACTAATTTTGCATACAAATTTTCTTGAAAAAGGTTATTTGTCAAAAAAGATTTAACTCTATGTTAGGTTTGAAAATGTTTATTTAAAATTTCAGTATATTCTATTATCTGTTTCCAGATTTTTAGGAAATAATTAGTCGAGTATTTCCTTATTTTTAGGAATCACGTTCAGCTATAAATGTGGTCAGTTAGCCATTTCTGCTGTACTTTGGCTCTATAAAAGTTGTATTCATTTGTCAATAAATGTATTGCAGTAAATTTGCTCACATATTCTTTGTTTTAGCATCTTATATATCTTGTTCTACAATTGGTATCAGAGCCCCACAAGGGGCCTGATAAACCAAAAATAGTGAGAGTGTAGTAAAGAGAGAGGGGAGGTGTGTGATCTCATTATTAACCGAGTGAAACACTAAGTATTGTCTATGCGCATCTCATCATGTGTAATCTAGAGCAACAGTTTGTGCAACCTTCCATTCCAAGGTTTGATGGCCATTACGATTTTTGGTCCATGACTACGAAAAATTTTCTTCGGAGCAAGGAGTTGTGGGAGTTAGTAGAAGATGGTATAACCACGCTTGTCTTGAGTTTTGGATCAGATGAAGAAACCCAAAAGAAGGTTATCGAGGAGGCACATGAGACAAAGCTTAAAGACTTGAAAGTCAAGAATTTTCTCTTTCAATCTATTGATAGAGAAATTCTGGAAACTATACTTAATAAAAGCACATCCAAAGCAATTTGGGATTCTATGAGGCAAACGTGTAAAGGCTCTACAAGAGTTAAGCGTGCACAACTTCAAACACTACGACGAGAATTTGAATTACTCATCGTGAAAGATGGGAGAAAGTGGATAATTTTTAGTCGCACTATGATCGTGGTGAGTAAGATGAAATCAAATGGAGAGGTGCTAGAGCAAAGCACTATGATGAGTAAGATTCTACGTTCACTCACTCTGAAATTTAATTACGTAGTTTGGACTTGGGAATGATATGCATATGACAGTGGAGGCTAAAGGACATATTAAAATGAAAAATCAATGGCGTATCTCAGGTTTTGACAGACATCTATTATTTTCCGGAGTTGAAAAATAATTTACTCAACATAGGTCAGTTACAAGAGAAAGGGCTCACTATTCAAATTTCTGATGACATATGCAAAGTTCTCAACTCCACCAAAGAACTAATTATGCGCACCAATATGAGTGCAAATAGGATATTTTACATGACAGTTACTTTAATGCCCAAACCACTAGCATGCTTGCATACAAACATATCAAAAAAGGAGACTTATTTGTGTCACTGTAGATATGGACATCTCAATTATAAGGACATGAACTTGTCGGCCTGTAAGGAGATGGTGGTTGGACTGCCAACATTGGATTTCCAAAACAGAACCTGTCCTATATACCTGACTAGGAAACAAATAGAAATCCTTTTTCGAACCACAACACATGGAGGGCATGTAGACCACTTCAGCTGATTCACTTAGACATTTGTGGTCCTATTCAGCCAGCTTCACATACGGTAAAAGGTATCTTTTGAACTTTATTGTTGACTTTACTCTAAGACATGGGTGTATTTTTTACATGAGAAATCAGAAGCTTTTGACATATTTAAAAGGTTTAAAGCTAGAGTTGAGAAAGAGATAAGGGCACACATATCTTATCTCAAGACAGATTGTGGAGGAGAATTCTTGTAAAAAGAATTTGAAGAATTTTGTCACTCACAAGGAATATGTCAACAGTTGACTGCCTCTTACACTCCCCAACAAAATGGTGTGGTGGAAAGGAAGAATAAGACTATTATGAATGTTATTCGGGTTGTTTTACATGGAAAATAGGTTCCTAAGATGTTCTGGCCTGATGTTGTGAAGTGGTGTATACACATTCAAAATAGGAGTCCAACTACAGTAGTGAAGAATATGACTCTAGAGGAGGCCTGGAGTGGTAAGAAGCCTGTAGTAGGAAATTTTAAAAATTTTGGATGTCTTGCTCATGCACATATACCAGACCAGAAGCGTACCAAGCTAACTAACAAAAGTAGACCCTGCATTTTCTTGGGGGTTAGTGATGAGTCAAAGGCTTGGAAACTCTATGATCCAATATCCAAATCCATCATCATCAGTATATATGTTGTATTTGAGGAGGAAGAGTGCTGGAATTTGAGTCAATCAGAGCAGACACAACAATAACACTTACACTATGTGGATGAAGATGACGTTTCCAAAAATTTTCATTTAGCAGTAACTACACCTATGGATGATGAAGAAGAAAATAGCACCGAGGCTAGTCCATCTAATACATCTCCAACAAGGGTTGTAAATGTGAGGAGACCTCACAGATGGTTGGAAGACTATGAAGTTGGTTTTGGTGAAAAAAATTGCTTGAATGCAATGTTGATGATGGTTGATAGTGATCCAGTTACTTTCAGAGAGGCTGTGTTGAGCAAGCATTGGAGGGAGGCTATGGCAAGTGAGATAGAAGCAATAGAGAAGAATCACACATGCGCACATGGGAACTCATTACATTACCTCTTGGTGTTACACCCATTGGAGTCAAATGGGTATTCAAGACAAAGCTTAATGAAAAGGGACAAGTGGAGAAATATAAAGTGAGGCTTGTCGCTAAAGGCTACGCACAAAGACATGGAATAGATTACACTACGATATTTGCACTAGTGGCTCGACTTGATACAGTCTGAGTAATCTTAGCCATAGTTGAACACTATAGTTGGGAAGTGTTTCAATTGGATGTAAAAAGTGGATTCTTACACGGGGAGCTCGAGGAAGTCATTTATGTCCAATAACTGAAAGGTTTTGTTAGAAAAGGGGAAGAAGTGAAGGTATATCGGCTTAAAAAGTCACTATATGGGCTCAAACATGCACCACAGGCTTGGTATCGTAAAATTGAAGCTTACTTTATACAAGAGCAATTTGAAAAATGTTCTAGTGAGCATACATTGTTTATCAAGTCACGGGGCAACAAGATTCTTATATATTTATCGGTAATGATAAGGTGATGTGTGATGAATTTAAACAGTCTATGATGTTGCAAATTGCTATGATCGATTTGGGCAGGATGAGTCATTTTCTTGGTATTGAAGTGCAGTAGAATCACAATGGTATATTTATCTGTCAAAGGATATATGAACGAGAGGTGTTATCCAGGTTTCGCATGTTGGACAACAATGTAGTGAAAAATCCAATGGTGTTAAGCACTAGACTATCAACAAAAACAAAAGGGGAGCAAATTGAGGAAACATTATATAAATAGTTAGTAAGTTGTCTGATGTACTTAACTGTAACAAGACCTGATCTGATGTATACAATAAGTTTGATAAGCCGATTTATGACCAAACCCACCACAACACATTGGCTTGCTGCAAAAAGAATTCTAAGGTATGTAAAAGGCATAATGGATTTCGGGATTTGGTATAGAAAAGGGTTGGTAGTCTAAAATTACTAGCCTTCACAAACAATGACTATGCTGGTGATTTGGAGGATCGAAAGAGCACATCTAGCTTTGTCTTTATGTTGGGTACAAGAGCAATGTCTTGGACATCGAAAAAACAAAGTGTGGTTGCATTGTTTACAACTGAGGCTGAATACATGGCAGCAACCCTTTGTGTGTGCCAATGCTTTTGGCGTGGAAGAATACTTAAGCAGATTGAAGTTAGACATGAAATTGGAGTTGAAATTATGTGTGATAGCAATTCTACTATACAGTTTTCCAAACATCCGGTGTTTCATGGCAAGAGTATACATATTGATGTAAGGTTTCATTTTCTTAGAGATTTAGTCAACAATGGAGAAGTTCAACTCAATTTTTGCACCTCTCAAGATCAAATTGCAGATATTATGACAAAGGCACTTAAGTTGGAGCAGTTTGAGAAATTGCGAGGCTTGCTTGGTGTAACTAGTATAGAAGCATTGGTTTAAGGGAGGGAATGTTAGGTTTGAGAATGTTTATTTAAAAGTTCAGTATATTATGTTATCTATTTCCAGGTTTATAGAAAATAATTCGTCGAGTATTTCCTTATTTTTAAGGATCACATTCAGCTATAAATGTGGTCAATTAGCTATTTATGTTATACTTTGGTTCTATAAAAGTCGTGTGTGTTTGGTCAATAAATGTATCAGAGTAAATTTGCTAACTTGTTCTTTGTTCTAGCATCTTATATATCTTGTTCTACACTCTATGTTACCGAGTAACTACAGACGAGTAAAAAAATTATGTGCATGTAAAAAAAAGTTAATAACTTGCCAAAGTACAGATACAAAGCCAAACCAGCCGGCCATAAATGGGGGGGTATGAATAGGTTAAAATTACTCTATCTAGTTATATATTAGGTTACGAATTTTCAATAATCTATACTAAATTTTAAAAGCTAAAGTTTGATGTTATTAAAAGGAGTTTTTAATCTTAAAAAGTTGGCCGGTTAAACTGAACAAATGTTTATTATTATCTTCATTTTCAATTTTACTTTTGTTGACTCGTTTGAAGTCTCAAATCTTGTAAAAAACATTGACTTACTAACCTATTTAAAAGCCGTTTAAGATAGTTAAAGACATGCTTGAAAATTGTTGTAAAACGGGTGTTGTGGAAAGTGTTTTAGGTTAAAGTATACATGATGGTATTTGATAAAAAGATACAATCTTTTTAAAAGTGAAAGATCTAATAAAAAATATTTGATGAAACGTGGAGGATAGTCACGGTTAAGCCTTGTATTTTTGAAAAGAATCTGCAGCGGTTTAAAATAAAGTCCAACATGACATCCGTTTGTAGCGGTAGGTGCGAAGTCCAAAGAAAAAGGACTGAGATAGTGAAATATAAGAATTATAAGAAGCTTCCAGGAATCAAGGGTCAAGATCATGTGACTAGACCCATAAGACAAGGAAATAACCCAAACTTTTATGTTTTTTGTTTACATGTTTTTTTCTTTATTTATTTATTTATGTGTTGTTTATTTTGTTGACTCTCTTTTTCTACTCTCCACCTCTTTTCCCCTCTCCGAATCGTCCAAAATCCTCACTTCACTTTGTTGTTGTTCTGTTTGTTTCTTCTACTAACACACACTGTGCTGCGGGTCAAGGAGACATCTTTTTTTGTGCACTTTCATGGTGGCCTTGTGGGTGTTCTGAAGCTGCTACACTCTCTGCGTGTGAGTGACACATCCACAGCAACTGCAATGATAGGTTTCAGAGAAAGAGAAAGGACAAGAGAAAGAAGGCTTTCTTGGGCCAGACTCGCAATTTTCGTCTTGTGGGTCATCCTAGTTTTTTCTCTAATAAGCTTGTTTTTCTCCATGGACAAGGAAAGCAAAACCACCACAACCTCGTCCACAACCACAACCACAACCTCAGCCACAACAAGAACCAGAACCACGCATGTACTTAAGCAACGTAGCTTCAGCAGAACCTTGTTTCACACACCCTCAAGAAGTAGCAGTAGCAGCAGCAGCAGCAGGAGCTACCACACTCAACAAAAAACCAAGGTGGTTGAGCGTGATCCACACCGCACTAACATCTACGGTGACGACAAAAGAATAATTCACACCGGGCCAAACCCTCTTCACAACTAGTAGTTTTCATCAATTGCATCATCCATGGTAGGAGGTTTAGTTTTGAATGCTAGTGTTTAATTAACGCATGCTAGTTAAGTTATCAATGTAATCCCTATGTTACATTGCATCATTTTTTTTTTTTGTTTTTAGCATTTATCTTACGTTTTGGATTTGGGAAGAATGAGAGCATAGCTTTAGCCTTTTCAGAAGGGTGTTTAATGAGGTGTGTGAGTGTGAGTGAGTGTGAGTTTGTGCACTGGCAAAAGGGTATAGGAGTTGGGTGAAGGGTGGAAGAAAAAATGAAGAGGCTAGTGTTAATGCTCTCGTTTCTTTACAAGTAATGATTTTCCTTCTTTTTTCTGTATCCATCTCTGCAAAACTGAAAAATCACTGTGTGAATTAATTGGCAAGATCTACTCTTCTTCTTCTGGTATATATCTCGCTGAAGGTTATTATGGCCACACCATATTAACTACTATGACTCTCGATCACTGAATCTGTAACCAATGTGATGCACATAACGCAGCTACCTAACTAATAAGTACAAAGTACGCTAATATTACAGTCACGGCTTCTGCTGCACGCTGCTACGCCATTGATTCTCTGTCTCAGACTCAACTTTTCTGCGGAATTTCAAACATTCAAACTCACCAATTAAGGTTACCATGGATTTTAAGAATCATTAGCGTCTCACAAATATTAGCTCAAGAGTAGTTAATAATTTTGCTTTTTCACTCATCGTTTAATCATTGTGTTTAAGGTCGTTCTGAAATAAGTGCTGGGAAGATCTTAAGATCTTGTATCTAGGAAAGGTCAATCCGTTTCTCCATCTTCGATGATTCAAATAATATTACTGTTTTTTTTTTTTAACAGAGAGAAATAACTTATTTTCTTCCCCATTTTTATACGTGTAATATTGTGATTAGCAAATGGGTCAGATCACTGACACTGCATTTACTACGCTCATTGTCCAATTATTGTTAGGCACGGTTCGCTTTCTTTGCCTCAAAGGAAAAACAATAGGGCTAACTCCATAATTGCACAACAATGAATATATATAGATATATACTTTTAAATTCCTTAAGTAATTAAATGAAACGACTTTTTTATTGAATATATACAATTATTTGGGAAAAACAAACACAATTATAAGATATCTAATGTTGAAACATTAAAAAAGTGTTTAAGAATTAATCCTTTGTGATGGAGAAGGTAAAAGAAGTGGTGTATCGGGTAAAAGATGATAGAGAGTGTAGGCATTAATTATTGGGTGAAAGTAGGAGTTGTTTGTTTGATAGATTATTCCTAGAAGTTCCCATCGGTTCAAGACTTAAATGCACCCAGTTTTCTCAAACAGGATGCCTGTCCTAATGTTTCAACACGCTTTCACAAGGTTCAGAGACCCCAAAACTCAATCTAATGAATATTAATTGGCACAAAATTTTGTGTTACCCTCCTCTCACCAAAACTCAATGTTCCTTAGAGGTTTTGCTATTTATTTTTTTTATAAAAATTAATTAATAGTTTTTTATTTTTAATTTTTTGCATTGCTGACAAAAATATTCGTAGTTATAAAGTAGTTTCAAATTCCCTAAATGGTTTCTATAATAATATCCACAAGAAAATATTAAGGGTAATTCTAGGAAAATTACACAACTTGTTGATAACATTAAATAAACGAAGTAATTTTGTTTTTTAATTCATATATACCAAGTGGAGTCTTGTACAGGAAACTGGGGTTACCTGATAAAAAAGTATAACTAGAGTTAATGTATTTCATAAATGAGGCACTGTTTCTAAGGAAAATACATCACTGGCCTCGGTTCAGTAGATGAATGAAGCTACAAACATCCTCGTGTGTTGGGGAAAACACGGGACCATTAATTTTTGAGAACGCTCCACACAGGACCATGCATGGTCTCTAAACATACACATTTGCATATGGACAAAAGAGGTTGATGGTTTGTAGGTGAGAGTGGCGACGGAAAGTTCCTTGGAATGGCTAGAGAGAAGAGGGGGAATGGAAGGAAGCAGAGATATTTATCGTAAATCCTTTATAAATACACTGTTGAACAAGCAGTGTTTCTTAGTTTATTCCCACTTCTCACTCCTCTTTACAAGGGTAAATGGGGTTTCCCCATGAAATGAATGTTTGGAGGCATTGTAGAGCAGCAACATAAATGTGTGAGTTAAAGAGGTAGTGATGGCAGTGCAACTACCTTATCTCTCACTTTGTCCATCTTACAAAAAACAACAACATAGTTTATTGTTTCCAACACCCTACTCTTTGCTTTATGAGATGATGATAATGCTACTTGGTGGACTAATTACTATAAGCATGACCCCCACACCTTCTCCATTTAGGATGCTGCCTTCTGCATGTCCTGAGGGAGCATTTTGGTACTTTATGTGGAAGCCCATAACCCTTTATAACCAAAATCAAGGTCCCACCAAACATATAAAAGTTAGCTGGGAACATTATTCTATAAATATTATCAACTGCCCAAATAAAGGCTCTATAAATGTGAACCAATGAGGGTCACATTCATACAACTTTGCAATCATACCCTTTCTTCATCTTCTTCTTCTTCATCATCATCATCATCAACATCATCATTCATCATTCATTTCTTCCATTCAACATGTGGTTTTACATTCAAAGAAATGTATATAGGCCTATCTAGCTACCTAGCTTCTAACTTAATTTCAACAGATACTTACACGGGAATGTTCTAATTGCAGCATATATGGAACTCGGGGACTTAATTTAATCACCACCATTTCTCTCTCAACACCTATACCAACCTACTATTACCATATGCTGATTAGACAGTACTGGTTTTTTAATGTGAATATCAAAGTCAAGCGGCAAGATCAGGAAATGTAGGTAAAACCATGCACTGAGAATTCAATTGGAACGGTTAAATATTAAAATAATGATGATGGGAAGTGGAATCTGTGAAGCAAGCCCGTGAAAGTTTGGTTTTTTAAGTCTCGTTCAGAAGTAATAGATCTGATGTTTGACACTGACGTTTTGTTTATTATGCTAATGTTGCACTTCATTGTGTGTTTCTTTCCTCCAACTGTCTCAGTTGAATTGCGAAAATTATATACCCTACTGAACCTACTCCTACGTTATATATGATATAAAAATTGAATTCCTAGACCCCAACTGCTGCTCCCATGAATAAAATTAAGTGCATGGCCAGGATTTGTTAATAATACTCTTTAGTGACCATGACAATACCGTTATGAATTTATTACCTCAAATTGTCTTTTTGGCATATGCCAGCCAAGGGTTATTACTGGTGACAAATATTTTGTTGTGCAAGGGAAATTTTTTGAGTCTGCAATTGGAAATTGCCATTGCTGCTGCAGTTGAACAAGAATCTATGGGTCATTGAATTCAATGACTTCTTCTGCCACATTGGAAATGGAGCCACATTTTGTAAATAGGGCATGACAACTGGATCCTTAGCAAAAATGGCTTGTGCTTATGGAGCCCATGCTAGGGCCCGGATCGTAATGCCCGCACAGTTTCTATGGTCAAGTGAGAAGCAATGAACAGCTCATACACGAGTTTTTTTCTCGAACACCTTCGATGCGAACCAAATTCTGCACACACGTTTTCTGTGGGCCTCGTTTAATTTATTTCAGAGAATAATAACCTTTGCGAATGTTACCAAATACTTTAAGAATGACAGCTAAGAAACTTTGTACCAATCTTTACTAATTGTTTTTTATTTTTCGAATATTTAGAATTTTCGCTTTGACTTCTGCTGTTATCTTTCGTGGTTTATATATTTAGGAAGATGTCACTTAAATGTATATCATGTAACACTTGCTCTAAGGTATGTATGTGGTGTACTATCTCAACAAGTGATATTAAAAAAAAGAGGTTTATTTGTTTGTTTTAAAATGAATTTTATGATAAAAATAACTTTAAATTTCAGGGAAATTAAATTAAAGAAAATATTTTACAATTAATAAATATTATTGTCGAAAATTTCCATCAAAGAATTGAAAGATAGAAAACGTGGTGAAAAGGATGTCATAATCAAGATTGATAAATTGATGAAAATTTTCATCCATCAATTAATAATTCAAAGATAAAAAATAAAATAAAAAAATCAGCTAAAATCTAAAGAGAAATTCTATCGTAAAACATTTAGCTTCTATTTCAAATTAACATAAACTTGTTACAAAAGGCAACAAATATCTATCTATAATACGTACCTAAGATTATAGCCAATCCAAGTAAGATATATAATATGCTTTTTCTTTCTACACCACTTATTACTAATTGCACTGTCATACTATAGAGAAAAAAAAAGACTCGTTTTGACTAAAAGTTTAATTTTGTAAAAGTTCATTCCAAAATATGGATAATGATATTTTAACTTACTTTTTTTAATTCATTTTTAATTTACTATTTTAATCACTCTTCAATTATTTATTTTGTATTCTTTTAGTGATGTCATGTGATAATCTAAAGATAATTAAAGTGGTGGAAAAAGTAAGTAGGTAAAAAAAAGTGCAAAAATCTTTATCCCAAAATAATAAGATTTTAAATTATGAATCAGTGCTTACTCATCGATGCTTACACAGCAAAATCCCCAATCTATTTTACGTTCATAAACCCTAATTTCAAAAATTATTTTTTAATATTAAATCATATTTTTATTTGTTTGTGACATACTACTACTTTGATGTTTATAATCCTTCTCACTGTTTCAACACTCCCAACCATGCTAGGTCACTCTTCACTTAACGATGTTTACCACAACTTAACAAAAAGGGGCATCTATGATACATTTTAACAAAATTGGAGATCTAATTGAGACTTCTAAAAACAGAAGGACTAAATTGAGATTTTTGAACGAAAATGGAAACCAAAGACATAACTAAACCATTTTAAATTTATAATTTTATAACTTCATTAAATTTAAAATAATTTTCGTTAAATACCATAAATATTTGAAAAGATTTCGTCATCACAATCTCTTGTAATAAAATAATAGGCTTAATTACTCGAAACATAGTCAGTTTGGTTCCAAAATTTCAAAATGGTACTCACTTTTAAGTTTGTCTCAATTTAGTACCCAAATTCGTAATGTGCATCAATGTAGTACCCTTTGTTAAGTTTTTGCAAATGCCGTTAAGTACCTTGCTACGTGTCAGCCTCTCTTTTTTTATTTTTTTAAAAAATTTTTAAAAAATTTTAAATTTTTTTTTGAATTTTTAAATTCTTTTTTTGAATTGTCACGTGTCAAATCCTTGATGTGACACGTGGCATTGTGAGTGACACATGGCAAGGTACCACCACGTGGCAACCAAGTATCATTGTCTTGATTTTAATTTAGTCCACACATGTGTATATTTGTTTCAATTTAGTACTCATATATGTTTATTTGTTTCAATTTAGTCTCTGCTCTATTTATTTGAATTTTTTTTTCAAATATATTTTTTTTTTAAAATAGAGAAATATTGTATCTCTTTTAAGACAAAATTTATTATTTATATAAATGTTATATTGATACTTAATATAAATATTGTATCTCTTTTGGTAAATTTGTTATTCATGACTTTTACTATTAACTTTAATATAAATTTCAATACTTAATTTTATAAGTCATTTTTAATAACAAATATAAATATAATATTTATATAAATAATAAATTTGGTCTTAAGGGAGACACAATATTTCTCTATTTTGTAAAATAAATATTTGGACAAAATTGAAACAAATAGAGCGGCTACTAAATTGAAACAAATAAACATATATGGGTACTAAATTGAAACAAATAGACATATATGGGGACTAAGTTGAAATCAAGACAATGACACTTGGCAGTACCTTGGTTATACCTTGGCAGGTGTGATACCTTGCCATGTGTCACTAACAATGCCATGTGCAGATCAAGGATTTGACAGGTGGCAATTTTTAAAAAAAAAATTCAAAAAAAATTCAAAAATTCAAAAAAAATTCAAAAAACCAGAGGCTGCATGTGGCAAGGTACTTAACTGCGTTTGCGAAAACTTAACGGAAGGTACTACATTGATGCACATTACGAATTTGGGTACTAAATTGAGACAAACTTAAAAGTGGGTACCATTTTAAAATTTTGGAACCAAACTGGGTATGTTCCAAGTAATTAAATCTAAAATAATATGTGGTGACATTTATGAAAGGTGACAATGTAAATAACTAACTGTGTGACAAGAAAGTTAACCGTGACACTTGATTGGAATGATTCAATTGAAAAATTTAAAAATTTTGACTACTCAACGAATCACAAAAATTAAATGCTCCCAAATTTATTCGGAGCAAAACATTATTAAGCCTAGACATTTAAAATGAGGAAATGTAAATACTTGCAGCATATTGAAATCACGGTAAAACATATTTATTGTGGCTAACTAGTACAAAACTAATTCAAATCCTTTATTTAGTAAGAACTTAAATAGTTTAAGATAATATGTGTAACGTCCCATTTAATTAATAAACGTAATTAAAAGAAACGCCACACACAAATAGTACGATATAGCAGTTTTGGGGTCCTTAACCCAACCCCTACAAACTAGGCACACCACGATGTCGAAAGAAGACAATTTAAAAGTCTAACAAATACAGGTAGAGAAATAAAGCATATCGAGATACATGGGACAAAGCCCTAAAGAAACTAAGATCCAGCCCATGCAGATCATGCAGCGGAACCATCACCTCCCTGTTGTCCGCGGGTGTTCCTCGCATTTGCTCACATCAACAAGTTGATGATCATCGCAAAAGAAAGTACCACACAGCAGAACACACAACAAATAAGAGTAGGGTAAGCTAGAGCATAAAAGATTACATCCATACAATCAAATATATATTCGCCATACCATACACACATATCAACCAAGCATGTTATGACTTCTCAAACAATACACTAAGAGACGACTCGACTCATCCAGATACATACAATTTGGTCGAATTCAGCGGATGCTCGCACTTGTGGTGGATACCTTTGCTCACCCCCGAGCTATTTGTTACAAGTGTTACAATGAATCGATTTCCCTCACCACAACGTTAGCCCTTAATGAATTATAGGCCTCCTGCTACTCTCACCACAGGATTCAATCCACTCTAAATGAGACTAACTAACCCCTTAGAGTGTCAGGATGCACCCTTACCTTGAATCCTTACCAGACCATACAGATGGGGCACCACCATAGACACCCACTAACAAGGGCCATGCAATTACGTCCCGCCCACTGAAGCACGACCCTGAAGTCCCACCTAGGGATTCCAAGGGATTACGTACTGACCACTTACCAACAGATATAATCAGCCAAGAAATAAACATATACACCATGCATAGGAAATTCATACCAACATCCATAAACAACCCTCATGTATCACATGTCAAACCCATACCAACTTGTGTTACCAATCATGAGAAAACGTCTCCCCTCATATCAATATCATGCCACTGAATTACCAATCATCAATGCTCTTCGTAGTTCATGACAGTTTTGTAACCACATACGTATCTAACCCCTCATGTACATTCAACATAAGTTCATGCCAAACTCACCATTCATCACATGTAAGCCTCCCTTCATCATATATACTCAATCCCATCATGCCATCATACAGTAATCCAATTAATCACAGGCCAAACATCCAAGAACGGAAAAGAACGCCAAACTGGATCGCATTCTCGCCCAGCTCCTCGCTCAGGCGAGAGAGTCTCTCGCTCAGGCGAGAACGTGAAATCCTGGAACAGTGGCCTCTGCACGGTCTCGCTTCGGCGAGACCCTCCTCGCCTGGGCGAGAAGCTCGCTCACCCAAAATGACCTAGTCGCCTGGGCGACCCCTCGCGCGAGAATGCCTGGGCGAACCCCTGCTCATCTCGCCTGGGCGAGGCAAGCTCGCCTGGGCGAGATTATCAGTCCTCGCCCATTGTTCACTCGCATAACAGACGAAACCAGCCCAAACACATGCAATAATACATTTCACACACTCAGGGAAACATCTAGAACTATAAATCACGTGAATCATACCCAAACAATCATGACAACAACTATTTTGCAGAAACCCTAACTTCCCATACCTGAAAAAGGTTACACGAGGCTTCGACACGGGACCACGGAGCACAGCAGCTTGAGCGATGGACTTGTAAACAGGCGGATAAGTGGAACAGTAGGAAAATAAGATTATTTTCGAACCCTAAACGGTGGAATACGAAAAAGGGCTTTAGGGAGTAAGAGAAGTAGGTTTAGAATCACTTACATGGAGCAGAAAGTAGTACTGAAGCCTTGAGCGGACTGGTTCGAGACGGGAAAGCAAACCCTAGCAGAGCTCTAGTGGTACAGTAGAGAGAGACGGATGCGAATCTGTGAATGAATGAAAGTGGAAGCATTAGGGAAACCTGGTTTCAGCTTTATCCTTTGCGCGAGCTCCTTGGCCCATCAGATTTGGGCAGTCCTTTTTGTAAAAAGGGGGTACAAAAGAATAGGGCCTTACATTCTCCTCAACAACAAAATTTTCGACCTCGAAAATAAAGACTCACCAGGTAAACAGATGTGGATGTGATTTTCTCATGTCCTCCTCCAACTCCCAAGTAGAGTCACCCGTCCTCCGATCTCAAATGATTTTGACAAGACTGACCGTCTTCCCTCGACGTTGCTCAACTTTACTGTCCTTTAACGCGATGGGTGGTACTTCCACAGTGAGGTCCTCTCTGATCTGTATATCTTCAGCTTCTAACACGTGAGTCGGGTCAAACACATACTTCCTCAGCTGCGAGACGTGGAACACCGAATGGAGGTTTGTCAACTAAGGAGGCAAGGCTATCTCGTAAGCCACCGACCCACTCCTCCTCGTGATCTGGTAGGGACCAAGAAACTAGGGTGAAAGCTTCCTTGAGCGGAGAGCCCTTCCCACGCCCGTGGTTTGGGTCACCCTCAAGAACACATGATCGCCGACTGTGAACTCCAAGGGCCTCCTCCTACGATCTGCATAGGCCTTCTACCTACTCTAAGAACCCTGCATTTTGTTCCTCACCATCCTCACTTTCTCAATGGTGTTCTCTAACAATTCTGGTCCAACCAATACCGCTTCTCCATCCTGATACCAACAGAGAGGAGTCCTGCACCTCCTGCCATAAAGAGCCTCATATGGCGCCATTTGCCAATGCTCGCATGAAAGTTGTTGTTGTAGGTAAACTCGATCAAGGGTAACACCTCATCCCAAGCCCCTAGGTGATCCAATATACACGTCCGCAGCAAGTCCTCAAGTGACTGAATGGTCCTTTCTGATTGGCCATCAGTCTGGGAATGGTAGGCTGAGCTCATAGTCAACTTGGTCCCCAAAGCCTCTTGTAAGGTTTGCCAGAACCGGGATTTAAATCGTGGGTCTCTGTCGAAAACTATGCTCGAAGGTACTCCATGCAATCTCACGATCTCCTTAACGTATAGTTGGGCCAACTTGGCCATGGACATCCTCAAGTTCATCGCCAAGAAGTGGACACTCTTGGTCAATCGATCCACTATCACCCAAATGGTGTCATGTCCTCTAAAAGTCCATGGCAGATGGGTCACAAAATCCATGGAGATGTTGTCCCATTTCCACACTGGTATCTATCTCCAAAGGCTGTAGAATCCCACTAGGCCTCTGGTGCTCCACCTTCGCCTTCTGACAGGTCAGACAGGCTGATACAAAAAGGGCCACATCCTTCTTCATCCCCTGCCACCAGAAGGTATCCTTGAGGTCCTGATACATCTTATTCATGCTAGGATGCAAGCTAAGACGACTTTTGTGTCTTTCCTCAAGGATCAACTTCTTCACTTCTGCATCAGTAGGTACACAGATTCTACCCTGAAATCTCAGTATACCATCATTACCCAAGGCAAAGTCTCTAACCTCATCCGACCCAAGTTGTTCTCTGACTCGGTTTAGACTGGCATCCAACAACTGCCTCTCTCTGACTGAGTCCAAAAAGTCACTAGATATAGTAAGGGTACTACATCTAATGGACTCAGATCTCAACTCTACCTATAGCTTCATGTCTCAGAATTTCTCGAATAGCTTCACTTCCTTAATCATAAGATGCGCAGTGTGTACCATCTTCCTACTCAAGGCATCTGCTACAACATTGGCCTTCCCCGGATGATATAGCAGCTCAAAATTGTAGTCTTTCAAGAATTCCATCCATCTCCTCTGCCTTATGCTCAGCTCTTTCTGGTCAAACAAATACTTGAGGCTCTTATGATCGCTGAACACACAGAACTGAGCACGATAGAGATAGTGCCTTCAGATCTTTAAGGCAAATACTATCGCTGCCAACTCCAGGTCATGAATGGGATAGTTACGCTCATGCACCTTAAGTTGTCTCGAAGCGTTCGCCACCGCCTTCTTCTCTTGCATCAGAACACAACCGAGCCCAAGATGAGATGCGTCACAGTAGACTTCAAACGGTTTCTCCACATGCAAAATTACCAATATAGGAGCACTCGTCAACCTTCTCTTTAGCTCCTGAAAATTCTTCTCACACTTGTCCGTCCAAGTGAAAGGTTGGTCCTTCCGAGTAAGCAAAGTCAGAGGTGCCGCTATCTTGGAGAATCCCTCTATAAATCTCCTATAGTAGCCTGCTAACCCCACAAAGCTCCTGATCTCTATGGCAGACTTAGGACTTTCCCACTTAACCACCGCCTCAATCTTCGTTGGATCCACTACAATGCTTTGTGCAGATATCACATGGCCCAGAAACTGCACTTCGTCCATCCAGAACTCGCATTTAGATAGCTTAGCATACAACTGCTTTTCCCTCATAACGCCAAGCACTAATCTCAGGTGTTCAGCATGCTCCTCCTGAGTCTTAGAATAGATAAGGATGTCGTCTATGAAGACTACGACAAACTTATCTAGGAAGGGCCAGAAGATCCTGTTCATGTAGTCCATAAACACCGCCGGAGCGTGGGTCACACCAAAAGGCATAACCACATACTCGTAGTGACCATATCTGGACCTAAAGGCCGTTTTCTCTACATCATCAGCCTTTATCAAAATCTGATGGTATCTCGACCGCAGATCAATCTTCAAGAACACTAATGACCCATGTAGCTGATCCATCAAGTCGTCGATTCTCGGGAGATGGTACTTATTCTTGATTGTCATTTTGTTCAACTGTCTGTAGTCCACACACAGACATGAACTCTCATCCTTCTTCTTCACTAACAGCATTGGTGCTTCCCAAGGTGAAGTGTTGGATCGTATAAACTGCTTCGCCGTTAGCTCCTCAATTTGTTTCTTAACTTCAACCAACTCCGCCGGAGCCATGCAGTATGGAGCCATTGATACCGGACCCGTCCCCGGCACTAGATCGATAAAGAACTCCACCTCTCTGTGGGGAGGTAACCCTGGCACTTCTTCTGGGAACACATCCTCAAATTCTTGCACAATCGGTATAACTGGCGTCCCCTACTCTTTCTCTACCTCTAGATGTGTGAAGATTATGTAACATTGTGCACCCCCTCGTAGTTCATTCACAACCCCTTGAGATGATAACAACTCAGGTTCCTCTGAGTTGGGAAAAAGCAGCTTCTTCTCTCGACAATCTATAAGAATGCGATTGGCAGATAGCCAATCCATCCCCAAGATCACCTCCAACTCCTGTAGAGATAAGCAGATCAAATTCACCTTGTATATGCGTCCCTCTACCTCCACTAGACACCTAGCACATAAGGACGACGTCCTGACCAAACCCGACGCCGGAATAGACACCGCAAGCTCACATTGTAGCTCGCGCACCTGCAGACCCAGATGTTCCACACAAGCAATTGACACAAAGGAGTGTGTCGCTCCAGAATCATACAACACACACAAAGATTCACCCGTAATCACACATCGACCCATAACAAGGTTACTTGAGCCTGCCGCTTTTGCTCTTGTCATGGCATACACTCTGTCTGTCGCCTGAGGCCTATTGTTTCTGTCTCTCTGCTGGTGCTGGTGAGGAGTCTGAATTGGAGGACGTGTTGCTGCTCTAGCAAGGTTGGGACAATCCTTCCCAAAGTGGCCTTCCTTGCCACAGTTGTTGCACCTACGGTAACCCTCCATGCATGGGCAAGCACTCCTCAAGTGAGGACCTCCACAAATGTAACACTACACCCGACCCTGCTGAGGAGAGAAACTCCTAGACCCCTGAGACTGGTGGTGAGGTCTGTCATACGGTGTCCTCCGCTCCTCATGTCTGGGCTTGGACCCAGATGGTCCGCCAATCCTCTGAGACGGTTGTGGCTGCTGTGGGCGCTGGCTTTCCACCTCACGTTTCATCTTCTCCATCACCCTAGACTTCTCCACCAGAGCGGTAAAGTCTTTGATTGACAAAGGAGCCACCGTCAAGCAAATATCACCGCGAAGTCCATTCTCGAACTTCCTGCATCGCCACTTCTCATCAAGTGGCAGGGTGTAGAAACGGCTGAGGTGCTTGAATCTCTCAACATACTCTGTCACAGTCTTCCCTCCCTGGGTCAACTGGAGGAACTTCACCTCCTTGACGTACCGAATACTGTTTGGAAAGTACTCGAAGAGGAATCTCTCCCTGAATGCCTCCCACGTCACTGGCTCCTCTCTCTCCTCAAGGATGGATTTGGTGCTGATCCACCAATGTTCTGCCTCTCCCGTGAGCATATACACAAAGAACGCCAATTTGTTCTCCGCGGAGCACATCTTTGCATCATAGATGCGCTCCAGGTCCTTCAGCCATTGGTCTGCGGCGTCAGGACTAGTCTTGCCGTCAAACTTCGCCAGGTGATACTTCAGAAAGTCTTCCAAGCTCCACTCCCTGACTACAGGTCGTGGTTTAGGACCAAACACAGGGGCAGCCGCCCTGTTCTCCACCAGCTGGCGGAGGGCCTCCATATGTTGCCGATGAGCATCCTCAGCAGCTACTCTTGCAACCTCCATTTGCTGCATCACTACCTGTTGCTGCTCAAGCGACGCCGCCTCTCGCTGCATAGATGCCTCATGCTACTGCATCATCGCAGTACTCTGCTGCATCATAGCCGCTACCATGGCTTCATAGCTCTTACGATGTTCGGTGCATGGCCCTGGGAGGATTGAGTGTTCCTACGGTGAGGTGCCATAGCTCACTAGAACATAGAAAATCACTTTGTTAGCCTTGGTAAGACAGGATTTTAACTAAACACTCATAGACACACAAAGAAAGCTAAGCGGACAATCCAAGTCCACAAACCTAAGGAATGACCGCTCTAATACCATAAATGTACGTCCCATTTAATCAATAAACGTAATTAAAAGAAACGCCACACACAAATAGTACGATATAGCAGTTTTGGGGTCCTTAACGCAACCCCTACAAACTAGGCACACCACGATGCCGAAAGAAGACAGTTTAAAAGTCTAACAAATACAGGTAGAGAAATAAAGCATATCGAGATACATGGGACAAAGCCCTAAAGAAACTAAGATCCAGCCCATGCAGATCATGCAGTGAAACCATCACCTCCTTGTTGTTCGCGGGTGTTCCTTACATCTGCTCACATCAACAAGTTGATGATCATCGCAAAAGAAAGTACCACACAACAGAACACACAACAAATAAAAGTAGGTTAAGCTAGAGCATAAAAGATTACATCCATACAATCAAATATATATTCGCCATACCATACACACATATCAACCAAGCATCTTATGACTTCTCAAACAATACACTAAGACACAACTCGACTCATCCAGATATATACAATCTGGTTGGATTCAGCGGATGCTCGCACTTGTGGTGGATACCTCTGCTCACCCCCGAGCTATTTGTTACAAGTGTTACAATGAATCAATTTCCCTCACCACAACGTTAGCCCTTAATGAATTATAGGCCTCCTGCTACTCTCACCACAGGAGTCAGTCCGCTCTAAATGAGACTAACTAACCCCTTAGAGTGTCAGGATGCACCCTTACCTTGAATCCTTACCATACCATACAGATGGGGCACCACCATAGACACCCACTAACAAGGGCCATGGAATTACGTTCTGACCACTGAAGTATGACCCTGAAGTCCCACCTAGGGATTCCAAGGGATTACGTATTGACCATTTACCAACATGTATAATCAGCCAAGAAATAAACATATACACCATGCATAAGAAATTCATACCAACATCCATAAACAACCCTCATATATCACATGTCAAACCCATACCAACTCGTGTTACCATTCATGAGAAAACATCTCCCCTCATATCAATATCATGCCACTGAATTACCAATCATCAATGCTCTCCGTAGTTCATGACAGTTTTGTGGCCACATACGTATCCAACCCCTCATGTACATTCAACATAAGTTCATGCCAAACTCACCATTCATCACATGTAAGCCTCCCTTCATCATATATGCCCAATCCCATCATGCCTTCATACAGTAATCCAATTAATCATAGACCAAACATCCAAGAACGGAAAAGAACGCCAAATACATGCAATAATACATTTCACACACTTAGGGAAACATCCAGAACTATAAATCACGTGAATCATACCCAAACAATCATGATAACAACTATTTTGCAGAAACCCTAACTTCCCATACCTGAAAGGGGTTACACGAGGCTTCGACACGGGACCACGGAGCACAGCAGCTCGAGCGATGGACTTGTAAACTGGCGGAACAACGAATCAGTAGGAAAATAAGAATATTTTCGAACCCTAAACGATGGAATACGAAAAAGGGCTTTAGGGAGTAAGGGCAGTAGGTTTAGAATCACTTACATGGAGCAGAAAGTAGTACTGAAGCCTTGAGCGGACTGGTTCGAGACGAGAAAGTTAACCCTAGCAGAGCTCTAGTGGTACAGTAGAGAGAGACGATTGCGAATCTGTGAATGAATGAAAGTGGAAGCGTTAGGGCAACCTAGTTTTAGTTTTATCCTTTGGGCCAACTCTTTGGCCCATCAGATTTGGGTAGCCCTTTTTGTAAAAAGGGAGTACAAAAGAATAGGGCCTTACAATATGCATCTATAAATATGCATAATTAGATGTATACGAATTCATCTAGTTATTTAAATTATTTTTATGATTTTTATTCCTACTTCCTTATTTTGTCTTGTGTTTTGAATAAAAATGAAAATAATTATTCAAATAGATGAATGCACCACATTATCTAAATTTATTCATAATTGTTATCTCAACAATTTTGCTAACACCAATTAAAACACGAATATAGTCACAAATTATGTTGTCATTCAAAGATCATTAAAAACAATCTTAACTTTCTCCTTAGACAAAGATGTCTGATCCCTCAATTATTCTAGAAGGCACGAATGTAGTTGTTACCTTTTTACTTCTTACCACTATGAGATCTAGGAAATTCATAAAAAATTAATTATTAATAGAATATAAGAAATGAGGGGTTGAGACTACCTTAGGAGAGTTCTTTAATAAATCTTAAACAAGAAACAATGTGAACCTAAGTGGTTTAGAGCACTTAATTATGTTGAAGGGACTTGGGTTCAAGTCCTGAGCATGTCATTAGTAGATTTATTTAATTTTGTTTTATTTTGCAATTATATTGTGAATGTGAAAGCATGATTTAGGTTCATACAAATGGGTAAATTGACATGAATAATGTGATTGGTTTGTTTGGTTTGCATGTGGTTGAGGGGTTGGAAGCATGTGGGTTCGAGCCTTGGGTTGGAGAAAATAGACCCTCTATATTTTTTTTATGTTTTGTTAAGTAATGGAAACTCTATAAAACTATAGAAATTCCTTAAGAAATCAGAGAGGCGTCAGTTAGGTACAATAATCAAGAGTAAATGGCCATTAACATTTAAAATATAAATTAATTTCGTTTTATGTTTATTTTTATTTAATTTGGGCTGAACTGGTGAGAGAGAAGAGAGTGTGTGAGAAAACAAAGAGTTGAGAGTGTAATAGCCAAGAGGAACAGAGAGGGGACTAGAATTTTCGTGGTCTAAAGGGAGAGAGTGAAGGTTGAAGGGAGTTGAAGAAGATACCCTTAGAGGAGGCTTTGGACAACAAGCACAAATCATTAAATTGCAATTGGAGCAAGGAAAAATCGGGTAAGGGGAGCTGTTCATGGTTGTTATTTGTATTTTTACTGTTCTAGAATGATTCTATGGCTTGACAGTTGCGTTTCTATCACTTTCACGTGAATTTTTGTAAATTCTGGACATCTGCCCATAAACCGCCTGGCGGCTAAGAATGCTCCGCAGGCGACAGATCCATCTCTGATCAATTTTCTGGGCTCTATGACGAATCGCCTGGCGGCAATAGGGAACCGCCAGGCGACGTGCACTAGAGTTGTGTGATTTGTTGCGTTTTGACGTATTTATGATATGTTTGGACTTTTGGAATTATACTATATTGGTAATAGTCTCTTTGGCGTGACTGGATGATGATGTAAATGTGGGTGTGAATGTGATAAAATTTTGGGGTTGGGTACCAATGCATGAATACTATGGGATATGTTTGATTACTAATCGGAATGTAGAGGAAGTAACAATGTATTATTGGAAGTCTCAATTAGAGTGCATAAAATGATCTGTGCGTGCTAATTTAATGAACGCATGTGGTTAAATCTGCGATGAGAAATTGAATTGGAAATTTAGGGATAATAGGGTTCTGCAGACGCGAGGAAATCTGGAGGTTTCCAGGTTCCTGATGCGCTGCCCGGCGGTACTCTATATGCCGCCAGGCGATACCAAACTGCCAGTAGTGGTTTGGCCTGCTCAGTGGGTTGATGTTCTCAGGGGGAAAAAGAGTAGAGCTATGGGCACGGTGAACGACTGTTAGTATAAAAAAAAAGGAGGGTGATTGAATGATGTAAGAGTTATAAAATGGTTTGGGTTGATGCATGAACTATAGTTATGGAGACATGAGAAATCTTGAAATGAGTATTCCTGTATGACAGACTTGGTATGGTTTCATGTGTGTCTTGATTGCTGGTATGAGATTGTGTCTAGATGGAGTGTTTGTTATTTAACTGTTAAGGTGACATAATAGTATTTAGGAAGAATGTGTGTAGGTTGATGTTGTGTATTCTTAATAACCTGTGGTGTTGGAATTATGTGATATGAAAATAGTGTTTCCGTAAAGAGGTGGAGTAATGGTATTATTGAAATACTGGTTGTGAGTGTCGCCTGCATAACAAGGGAATTAATCAATGTGTGCTTAAACTCCAAAACGTAAACACATGAGTGCTTGCCTTGGTTGATGTTTGATGATTCGATGACTTGAAGTGTTATATGTACTTGAATTTGAGGATCTGGATGTATGATTGTATGACTGGATGTGGTTGGAAACCCTTGGAAGTGTCTAAACCAGTAAAAGATTGTTTTTACTGGTGTGGCGCCTGGCAGTAGGAGGATCTCCGCCAGGCGATAAGCCACGAACAGGGAGGGTCACTGGTAGGGTGGCACCCGGCGGCAGAGGGACACCGCCAGGCGGTCTGGAACTGTTCGCCTAGCGGTTCATGGGGGAAGCGCCAGGCGGAAGCGCAGGGACAAGGGTCCTTTGCATATGGACTTGCATGGACGTTTTCTTTTCTTGATAGCTTGGTCAGGGATATGCTGGATTGGTTACGAGCGGGGAGGTTCGTAACGGAGATGTGAGATGCGTGATTGATGCGGGCGGGGAGGTCCGTATCTTTTGTACTCTTGTGTGGGGATACGAGCGGGGAGGTTCGTATGTTCCGTGCTGACACTTGAGGCTACTATGAGCGGGGATGTTCATAGTAGGTGTTCACGCATGTTGGACTACGAGCGGGCAGGTTCGTAGAGTTGGACTACGGGCGGGGAGGTCCGTAGAGTTGGACCACGAGCGGGTAGGTTCGTAGGAGCATGATAATCCCTAAGGACCAAGGTTGTGGATGGATCTTTCTCATATAGGTTATGAGATTGGAAGTATATTATGATAACAAGACTACCAAACTAAAATTAACTAAGTTATATTGGGTAAGGGACAGTTTTTATTATCTTGTGATTATATTATTTTCTGCTCAGCTCACCCTTTCTTGTTTGTGTGTTTGTGTTTGGCGATGATAACATGACTTGTCACGTGGGAGCAGATGTGAACTCAGGTGATCATGCTGATGCTTAGCGACAGAGCGAGACTACCTACGGGGGGGGATTTTCATTATACTATGCTTTCCTACATTTTGTAATAGACTTTATGATGTTTTATCCATTATGAATATGTAATAAAGACGAGACAGTATGAATGGATTATGGCGAGATAAGTTTTAAATTTTTCGCGCTTGGGAACTTATTATAATGTCTGGATTTTTTGAAAGTATATTTTGTGAAAAATGAGTTTTATCTAGTAATATCCACCTAGGGTGTTACACCAAGCCCTTCACTAACCTTTGCAAAACTTCCCTCAATGTCCCCTTGGCGCATGTTTTTGTGCTCTGAATACTCCCCTAGCAGTCCTCACAAAATGATATGCTCAAAATCCCATTCTCCTTTCTCAAATTGCTTCTTAAACTATGACTTAACTAGGATTAATGGCAAGAAAACGAAAATTAATAAAAATGGGTTAATGGCCATTCAAGTGCCATTACAAGGTGGTTTTTTAGCCCTTCCAACTGCTCCTTATGACGGCTAGGGTTTTTGATCCCTCTCATTCATGTCAAAAAGCATTTGAGCAAAAAGGAACCTATTTAGCGTCAATCAATGATGTGGGATGTGCTTGAAGTCACACATGAAGGAACCAATGATCACTACAACAAAAATCACTTTAGACAACGACATAAAATTATGATATAAATTATAAAAACCGTGGTCTAAAGATTAGACCACAATTTTTTAGGCGTGGTATAGGTGAGTGTAGCTATAGATAATAAACAAAGGTTTTTAGTATGACAATATTTTTAAAACCGTTGCTTAAAATTCTCACAATAGACAACAGTTTTACATGTTGATTTTATACTTTACCTATGTTTTTAGACCATATTTTTACTAGTTTTACCCACATAGTTTAAAGTAACAATTATATAATCATGGACTTTCATGATATTTATACATCATTTATAAAAATGTTGTTTATTATATGTTTAGGCTACATTTATTTAGCCGTTATCTATTTTAGTGTGGTCTAAACTATAAATTATTGTAGTGAATGTGAGGATGGCTAGGAAGCATGCATTGATACAAGAGTATGAGTTGTTCAAGATGCAGCAAGATGAATCCATAGCGGAATTCTAGAAAAGTTTCACACACATTGTTAACAATCTTGTAGGCTTGGGAAAGAAATTTGAAAAAGAGGAGCTAAACATCAAAGTTTGAAGCTTTTGTGTTTTCTACACACTCTGAAGCTTTTACATTTTCGTATTCACATTGGAACAACACCCCCAACTTAGGGTTTTCATATTCTTTGCTCAATTCAAGTTTTCATCTTCTATTCATGGTTTCATCTTTTATTTCATTGGTTTATGTTTAAATGATTCTATTTCATTGGTTTGAGATCAAATTAGAATTCCATGGAGAACTAATTGTATGGGATGATTCCTCAAAGAGAATGAATTGAAACTTTGAGGTTAATGTTTTTGTTTGGTTGGGTTTTATCTTACTATTCATTTTGATTTTGCTTTTGTGCTTAATGGATGAACCATTCTATTTATGCTTAATTTTTAGAGTGGGTAGTTGTGTTTTAGGGTTTTGTTCATGCTTAATCACATTGTTACAGATTGAATGAATGTGTGAATTGCTTAATTGCATATTGAACTCGATTTTAATCTTCACTTAGTTCTTTAATTACAAATTTCATGAGAGTTAACTAAACTAATTAGTTTTGTGACCTGTGATTGGTGGATGTTCATTCGAATCAAGGAGTCAATGATGTTTTTACCACTATTTTATAAAAATTGAAATAAGGTTTTTAATTATGTGTTGCATATATGAATCTGCCAACCCCGTACCCCCTTTTATGTTGCATCTAGAACCTTTGATTGAAAACATTGGTCATAGGGAGACGACTTTAGGAACATTTCATGAGTACTATATTTAAAACTATTTTATTTGGTTGGGTACAACCTCAATCGCTTTCAAAAGACTTGCCAAGGTCTTAGAAAATGACAAGAATTCTAAAATTATGCCTATTCGAAGTGATTCTGGATGAGAGTTTCAAAATGAAAAGTTTGAAATCTTTTGTATAAAACATGAGATGAAACATAACTTTTTTACTCCTAAAACTTCACAACAAAATGGAATGGTTGAAAGAAAGAATAGATCACTTGAAGAACTTGCTAGGACCATGTTAAATGAAAACTCTATTGCCAAAATCTTTAATCTCCTACGATTAGTCAATTTCAGAAAAAGATATTAGTAGCAAACACTACCCAATCGACCTGATCAGAACAATATACCTTTGGAAACAAAAGACTAGGTCCATTTGGTGAATTAATCATAAGCACTTGAACAATCTTCTCGAAATTGAAGTCACCATTAGAACTTTTATATCTAAATGGAACACACCTGCAACCCAATTAACATATACATAACATAGCAATTCCTAGCCCAAAATCATTTGTTGTTGTAATCAAAGCTACTAAATTAAAAGGCTAATTATTAGTCAGCAGTAAAATAGTGTAATCAAGAAAATGTAAAACATATTTATACAATTGTTCTATCCCATTTCATCGTTGATATATCCCTTAAACTAACATTTTCTATAAAGATCAACTCATGTCTAATCAATTAAAAAATATGCTTATCAGAAAAATGGTAAATTATTTCAAAAAATGCACTGATAATTAAAAAAGATTTACGTGTCTTTGGGAGAGAAGTAGATGGCGAATGTGATTCCAACGAGTGCCACTACAACTGCTCCAACAACAAGGTAAGTGGTACTATTAGTTTTATAAATTTGATGATTTTTGTTTTTGTGCAATTACTTGTTGACGTTTGAAAAATTATATTCTTTGGAAAATATTTGTTCATATTGATGCAGATAAAACAAGAATGTGGCTTATATCTGACTTATTTATTTTATAAATTTGAGTATTTGTTTATATATTTTGGTATGATGCATGTTGTCAAACGAGTTGGGATTGAATCCGGGGGTGTCCGACCCTCGGCAATGTGTTGGATCGAATCTAGAGGTGTTTGACATCAAACACTTATTATTCGTATGAACTATACAATTCTTTTACGTTACAAAATAATGATGGATCGAAGTTGGATTAATTTACCACGAATAAGTTTTGATTATGAGATAGGGGTCGAGGAGTTTATACATTTCGCTCAACGTCATGCTGGTAGTGCATAAAACATATGAAAGATGAGGTGTCCCTATGTCAATTATTTGAATAGGAGAATGTTAGATGTGATAGAGATTAGAGAACATCTTTTATCTTATGGATTTTTGAAGAATTATACAACATGAATATGGCATGGTGAATTGGTAGAAACTCCAACTATGGTTGAAGCACATGAATTTGTTGACAAGACAATGGAAGATAGATTAGAGCACATGATTCGTGATGTTGGATTACAAACATTTACTAAATATGTTTACAAAAATATGACTACAGATGCAGAGACCCCGTTATATCCTAGTTCAACTAACTTCACACGATTATCAGTAGTGTTAACGTTGATAAATTTGAATGCATTAAATGGGTGGACTGATAAAAGCTTCACATAATTGTTTCAATTGTTGAAGAAAATGCTTCCTGAAAGTTATACACTACCTGATAGAATGTTTGAGGCAAAAAAGATACTTTGTCCGATAGGTATGGAATATGAAAAGATTCATGCATGTTCTAATGATTGTATTTTATATAGAAAAGAGTTTGCGGAGTTAAGAAGTTGTCCCAAGTGTGAATTAACACATAATAAGGTCAAAGATGGTGATAAAGAGAATACTAATGAGGTTACAAAGCATGACCTTCCTTGTTGTTTGGTATCTACCAATCATTCCAAAGTTTAAACGTATGTTTGCAAATCCAACTTATGCCAAAAACCTTAGATGGCATGTTGATGAGCCAAAATGTGATGGACTACTTCGTCATCTTGTAGATTCTGTGCAATGGAAGAACATTGATAAAAAATTTCCTACATTAAGAAATGAATAAAGAAATTTGAGACTTGGACTAGCTTTAGATGGAATGAATCATTATGGGAATTTAAGTACCAATCATAGTTCATGGCCCATTTTGTTATTGATTTAAAACTTGCCTCCTAGTTTGTGTACGAAGAGAAAGTCTATGTGTATAGTGTAATGAAAGGAGAAAGTCCTTGCCCCAAGTATACTTGTATTACTAAAGAAACTTGGCAACAATTCTTACAAATTCGAGAAAGTGAAAAATGGAAGGTTAGTATTATCACTTATATATATTTTATTCCATATACTGCTAAATACTAAGTAAATTTCATTAAAATGTTTATACGGTGTTTGGAAAAAAGCATAAGACATACAAGCATATAATGAGACTCTGCACTTGCTTTCTCGTGGTCGCTATCAAAAGCTAGAACAAAAGATTATTAGCGAAAAGATTAAGGCACATTGTGCTTTTGGTGATGATGATGGTAGTGCAGATTCAATTGAACCTCCATCCCCACCATCCAAGAATGAGAAATGGAAGCAGGTATGTCTAAAAAAATCGGGAACATGGACTTATGATGAATCACAACAGGTTGCTGAGTAGATTGTAAGTAAATTTATTTCTATGTTTTAATTTTAAACTTATTATTGCAAGGAAAATGTTTTAATTATATATGTTTCCTTGTTGTAGGATTCTCTAGTTGAGCAGCAGATGCAGGGTGCCTTCAATCCTCACGGTCTTCTCTAGTTGAAGAATACTGCTTTTGGATGACTTGAACACCCTGGACGTGTTCGTACCGCTAGATACGGTGTGAGGATTTGAAGTTAATTTGGAGGGTCATCACATCACCAATCTCATTCATCATTTAATGTGAATACGGAGGAAGCTTTGTAGAAAATGAAAGCTGACTTGGCAAAGCAACTATGAGAAGAGATGAGACAAGAACAGGAGCCAATCAGGAAAGAGCATCAGGAGATGAGATTAGAGTGACAGGCAATGATGAAAGCATTTGACAAGCGGCTTGAAACCCTACTACTCTCGCAAAAGTTCCCCACCATAATAGAACTTGACCTTTCCCCTAGTGTCGTCAAAGTCAACACAAAAGGGAGTTGTTCAGCTACAGCTGAAACAAGGGGTAACATTGGCTTTGGTTCCTAATGTGAGTTGTACACATTGGTTGATTATGTATCTCCACCTCAGTTGGTGACCCATGGGAAGTTCTTTGAAGGTTCAACCATGTTACATGGTGAATGTCTCCCCTATCACTTAGTAAAGGTTATGGTGGAGACGGTATGTTATGGTGATGTTGTAGTTCCTATGCCAACATTAGAGGTTGGTATTATATCACATGCAGTGGGAACTTTCATCGCCTGGCCGAAACATCTCGTGAGGATGCACCACACATTGAATTGGTTTGTATATGCAGTAATATTTTTACATATGTACTATATATATTATCCTAACTAATATTATGCTTGTTTTTTAGTGTAGCAAGATGAACCAAAGTTGCATGTATCAAAAAATTGTGAGGATCCAATATCGACATTAGTATAATATACTTCAAGCATGAGTATAAATGCAACTTCGATTCCTTGGGATGCCTTTGTTTTTTGCAGACAAAGCAAGTTGTCATTGTACATATATAAAAGTGATTTGATGGAGATCATATCAAGCATAAAGGACTTAAATGTGTTTATTATGCAATTGTGGATGATATAAGTGAATCATTTTTAAATCATTTTTTAATAGTTTCCTTCTTAGGTATTAAATATGTGTTTTCATTGTCAAATTAGGAACTTGCATGGTTTGAGTGTGGAAGTGGGAAAAGATGACAAATATGGGTTTATAGACCCTCATTTCATGCCTTCAATGGGTAGCAAGAACCCTGGAACAAAAACGTACATCCAGACTTCCATAATGCAGTGAAATAAAAAAATTTCATTGCTCCATATATGTAGATAGGTAACTATATCCTTATTTTTCATTTCATAAGGTATAAATTTTGTAATATTATATTTTGAGGTATTTAAACTAATTTTCATTGTAGTTGTCATTGGCAACTGCTTGTTGTGTCAGTATCAGAGCAAATCGCTTTATGGTTTTTTTCTTGTCATAGACCTCTTCCTTCTATTTGAAGAGCATAATTGATACATAAGTCTTTTTCAATAAATTCCTTAATTTATACTTTAATCTTGAATATATAATGTCATGTTTTCTAACATTGATTATTTTAACTTTAGTGCTTTTAATGGACAAAGTATATTGAGTGGTAGATCGATTACTAATACTAAAAGGGTTACTTTGATTTCCCTCTGGGTACTTATACGTTACATGTCATTCATTTACTTTAGTATTGTCATGTATATTTATAACTAAATACAATTACTACAAGTGTACTGTAATAAACAAATTGGAAGCATTAAGTGTAGCTATTATGTGATGCAATAGATAGTAGCAATTGTTCAAGGCAGTTATGAAAGTGGCCGGGATGCGGTAATATACTAACTTATTTCATGTACTAATTTTAACTTAAACTAATTTAGATATGTATTGTTATTAAGTTTTCGTACAGTTTTGCAAAAATTCAATGACCCAAGTCCAATGGATTCAGAAGCAATAGCTTATGTTCAAAAATTGTGGGCGAAGTACTTTCTATCTAGAGTTAGTAAGAGTTAGGTTTAGTGAGACTTGGAGCTAGTTTAGACTTATTTTGTCATATAAGTTATTCGTGATTTTGTTGGAACTGTTTGGATTGGAACTCTATTGGCACAATTTGGATTCGAATTCTATTGGATGTTTTTTGAATTACAAGTTCAAATTAAGACAAAAAACCAAGCTGCCATTTAAAAAAATAGCCAAAATAAATGAAGGTTATGTCTCAAACTGTTGTTAAATTCACGAAATCCACGACGATCATGGTAATACCGTCATCGTTTGTGGATAATGAGTTCAGCTTCAGGTTCAAGCACATAAGGACGATTTTGACTAAGATCGTCATTGATGTTATGACAATATTATTTTCTTGTTCATAGTTCAACGACGACTTCCAAACCGTCATGGGATTATGTAATATTGACGACGAATTTGGTAATCGTCATCATTGTGGGTTACTTTTAACAACGGCTTGATCAACGACGGTGTGGGAATCGTCTTCATATGCTTTCATTAGTCGTCGTTAAAACCCTTAGTTACAATAGTCATTATTTCTCTTACACTTTAGGTCAACGTTTCCACACCTTGCCCAAGTTGTTACCCCTTTCATTTTCTTTTTCCTTTTCTAAAACCCGAACAAAATTTGAGTTTCTATCTTTACTTAACTTTTACTATGACACTATGAAAATGCATATTTTAATATTATCTAGTAAAAGTTAAGTAAAAAGGAGCAATTGTCAACACAAAATTTCATTCGGGTGACTAAATATTAAATAAAATAAAGCAACATGAAGTTTTAATAATAAAAAAATTATTTATTTTATTTCCTAGACAAATATATTAAATATATAATATAAAATAACTAAAATATTTTTAAAATAGATAAATAAACTAAATAGAAAAAATAAGAAAAATATTTTTTATAATGAAAATAAAATTTTAAAGATAAATACAAAAAACATAAAATTAATTTTATAATAAAAGAAATTAATAAACTAAAAATAGAAGAACAATTTTATATAATAAATTTGAATTTATAAAAAATACATAAAATAATCAAATTTAACAATACCAAAAATATAAAAATATATTTTTAATATATTAGGATAATAAGTACATAAAACAAACTGATAAAAAATAAAATAAAAATAGTTTTTACTGGAAAAAGAAATAAATTAAAAATTTGAAAAAATTAAAAAAATATTTTTGAAAATAATTTATTAATGTTACCGTTGACCAATAACCACTACAAGAATGTTGGGAATAGTCCAAGTGTGAGTCAAAATCCCACATTGGATAGAAAAGACAAAGTTGAACACTATATAAGAATAAAGACCCATAACAACATTGCCTTAAGGTTTTGGTGTAAAAGTGGTGTCTAAGGTCTTATATGTGTAAGACTAATGTCATATAACCATATAAGAAAAACATTAAGTAATGACCAAATTTAGTGACTAAAAATAATTAGTTAGTATACTGACCAATTTTGATGTGAATTTATAAACTAAAACTTACTGCTAACTAAACTAGTTTCTAAAAGTTATTATTGGTTTATAAATTGGTAATTGAAATAGTTTATATTATGAATTGGTCTTTAAATTGGTCACTAACATTAGTTACCTAGGTTTTAGTTACCAAAGGAATTGGTTTCTAGATTGGTCTCTAAATAATTAATTAGAGACTAATTTAGTGACCAATTCATTTGGTAGCCAAAACCTAGGTAACTAATGTTAGTGGCTAATTTAGAGACCAATTTGTAACAGAAACTAATTTAGTTACCAATTTAAAGACGAATTATAATTTTTTGAAATTAGTTTAGTTACCAGTAATTTTTCATTTATAAATTAGTATCTAAATTAATTGGGGTTTTCTTTTGCCTCGTATTTACTTTCTCTACAAATGTGTGATGCACTTTTGTGCCTTAGACTTTGCTTATCATGGAAGTTAATGCATTGGTTTCAAGATAGAAATTGGATAATAAAGCAAAAATTTTATATTATAAAATATTGATTCATACCTTGTTCTTTTAAGTCAAAGCAACAGGGCTTATATGAGTTGATTTTCTAAACATGTGGAGTTGTTGTAAGTATGGATTACCAGGAAACACGAATTGGCTTAATAGTTGTGCATGTACCTGGTAATTGGGAAGGGGTGGGTTCGAACCTTGGCTAGAGTAAAATCATAACATCTTTTTTTTATGCCTTGAGGATGAATTGGAGTAGATGAAGAGTTGAAGATAGGTTCTACAAATCTAGACATGGACAAAGAGATTAATTTGAATTGATTAGCTATTAAGGACCAATTAAAGAGTTGATTTGAGTTTAATTTCGTTTTAATTCAATTCAATTAGTTTTAGGGTTGGAAAAGAGAGGGAGAACAACAAAAATTCGTGTGGCTACCAACCAAGGAAGTTTAGGACCCTAAAGAGATCAAAGTTGTAGCAGGATTTTCCAAGTTAGGGGAGCTGCCTTCCGTGTTTAAATTCAAATGTATATGATTTGATGTTGTATGATCACTATGTGGACCTCTCTTTCTGCAAATTTCTTAACTGTGCGTGTTTCTAGAAATTTTCTAGAAACCGCCTAGCGATCTTGAAGACCCGACAAGCGACACATGTGCCTAAACCTAATTTTTTGGGTTTTATGATGAACCGTCTAGCGGTTGTGTTGTAACCGTCAGGCGACGCGAACTGGAATGTCTAGTTCTTGGTTTATGATGGTTCTAATAACATCTACGAAGCCTAAATTCACTGTATGAATATAATTGAATGAAATATTGATGTGATTTAAAAGCATGGAAGTGTTTTGTCTGAAATTTTGGTGGAATCTTTTGCATGGTTGGGCTTAGGGTTCGCGAAGGGATTAGGTATGAAGTGATATGATTTTGGCCTGAGATTTGGTGTTCGTTTTCGTGAAATTGGCCTTAATTGAAATAAGCATGAAGTATATATGTTTGATTGAATACAAAAGGAGTGTTAAAATGCATAACTGAACCGATACTTTGGTGTTTTGGAATGCTTACGAGAGAATGGGTTCTTTGGAACTTGTCTCAAAAGCCCAAAACCCAGTAGTAGTGACGCTACTGGTGTGGTGCTTGGCGGCACAAGGTGAATCGCTAGGCCATAAAGGGTAAAACAGTGAAGTCTGGAACAAACAACGCCTGACAACGCAGAGGTTCTGTTAAGACTTTGGCAAGTGTACCAAGTCGTGCAAGTAGTAACCGGTAAGACCGGAATATCGTTTCCCAAGAGACTCGTGTATACTAATTAATTGCGTAATTAGTGACTAATTTAAACTAATGAATAAATCCA
>Ga0214544_1003247_pt1 | contig 33869 bp, 30 predicted proteins | sample CNSS3metaG_FD_160074 | JGI IMG/M metagenome (GOLD analysis project Ga0214544, IMG submission 160074) | Root nodule microbial communities from cowpea collected in UCLA plant growth center, Los Angeles, California, USA - CNSS3 | ecosystem: Host-associated > Plants > Roots > Nodule | place: USA...
TTTATTATAAAATTAAATATATATATATATATATATATATATATATATATATATATATATATATATTAAAAGAATGAAAACAAAATGGCGTGAAAATAAAATAAGATGAAAATTGAAATTAAAACTAAAATAACATAAAATAAAAAAAATAAGATAAAATAAAGTTAAAAAGTACATAAAAACAAAATAACATAAAATAAATTAAATTAAAAATAAAACAAAATAAAATAAAAAAAAATAAAATAAAAAGCAAGATAAAATTAAACTTAAAATAAAATAAAAGTACGAATAGGAATATATATCTACACTCAATTCAATGTTCACTTTTTGTAATTTATTTTCTCTTTTTTTAATTATTTTTTAAGTCAATTTTCTTTGTTATCTTGACGAAATTGGATGTTGACAATTGGTTGATAATTTATAATATAATTAATTAAATTAATTACTTAAATATATATGCTAAATTATCACCAACTAATATTTGTTTTAATTTTCTAAACCAACCATTTGCAATCTTCTAGTCAAAATTTGCTAGGAAATCCAAATATATCAATATTTGTACTTTAGCCCCTCTTGTGTGAACATTTGACTAGACTTTTGACTAACTTTGACCCATTCACTAACCAATAAGGAGTTGATGATGAGTCCATCTTCAAGAGAAAAGAAGCCATGCAGAATTGATGAGACTTCCATGGAGAAGGATGAAGGTGTGGAAGCTAGAAGATGAGTGAAGAAGTGGTGCAGAAATGATGTTTGGAGAAGCTCTTAGGTGAGGTTAGGCCAATACTCAAGGAAGGAGGCTAGAGGAAGCCACTAAGGGGAACTCTAGCCTAAGTTGATTCACAAAAACAAAAGGAGTCTGGAGTCATCTCAACAGAGTTTTCTCTACTATATTCATGGAGAATTTACAAGGGTCCTAAGCTCTCTATTTATACAAGAAAATGAGAGCTAAGTGGTCTAGAAAAGTGGAAGGAAAAAGGATCTAGAATGTGGTATTTGGAAAGGGAAGTGTGACTTGCCACCTAAGCAAGTCACATGGAGCATGCATGGAGGCGCTTAGGAGAAGCTTGATGACCAAGCTTTGCGCAAGAAGGATCTAGATCCTTTAGAAATGCGCTCTCCTTTTTTATGGCCCAAATCAAAGCCCAACTATCCTTTGGTCCAATTCACCTTCAAGGCCAAAAAACCCTCCAAGGTCGAATACATGGCCCAAAGAAAACCTTATTCTACTAGGCCCAAAATTAAACCATATTCTAATATTTACAAACATAGAGTCCTAGACTAGGGTTTCCCATCTTCCTTGGCCTATGTGATGTTGATCTTGGGCCTTGCATATGCATTTGAGGTCCATTCCTCTTGTATTCTCCTAGTCATTTCTCTTGTTGTAGGTCCCTTGGCTACAAGCATTTCATCATCCCCTCCTTCTTAAGAAGGATTTTTCCTCAAATTTGTAGTCTCTACCCCATCATTTATACCACCTGTAAATAATAGCGAATCTTGACCATAGGTTTTGGAGGGGCCAAAATAATATACTCAAGATTTAGATATCTTTCAAAGAGGTGATATGAAACCTCTCACCTGCACATGTAATTATTCGAATCTTAAAGAATGGACGAACTCTCTAATTCAACAATTGGAGTTTTAGTATCATCCTTCAAAATAGGTGAAGAATTCAAAATATGTAAAGGTAAAATATGTCTTGTTTTCATATTCACAAGTGTCTATTTTTATCATTTTTAAGAAGTGAATCTATTCTTTTATTCTTTTTTAATATACCTTTCTTTTTTAAGTTTAAACCTTTTTTTATCAAAATCTAATAAGAAATTGAGAGATTTAATTATTTAAAAAAATTATAATAATCAAGTCACACTTAAAAAAGTCATGAAAAATCATACAGGACACAATTTTTTCCTCTATATTCATAAAAAAATAAATCTACAAAAAACTATGAAATGAAAATACTATTTACCTTAGGCAATAAAATGTTGCCCTCTGTGGAACAGCCACCCACTTTGGAGTTGAAACCTTTACCATCTCATTTAAAATATGCTTATCTTGAGAGGGATGGGAAAATCCCTGTTATTATATCTGCCTTGCTTACTGATGAGTATGAACAAAGGCTATTGTAGGTTATCAAAGATCACAAGAGAGCAATAGGCTGGACTTTGGCAGATATTCTTGGTATTAATCCTTCTTTCTGCATGCACAGAATACTCTTGGAGGAGGATGCTAAGCCAGTAAGGCAACCTCAGAGGAGACTGAATTCTCAGCTGATGGAGGTTGTGAAGAAGAAGTCACTAAGTTGCTCTAAGCAGGTATTATATATCCTATTTCTGACAGCACTTGGGTGAGTCCTGTACATGTGGTCCCCAAGAAATCTGGGATCACCGTGGTCAAGAACGAGAAGAACGAGTTAATTCCTACTCGTATTCAAAATAGTTGAAGGGTCTGCATTGATTATAGAAGACTAAACCAGGCCACCAGAAAAAACCATTTTCCCTTACCATTCATGGACCAAATGTTAGACAAATTGGCATGTAAGTCTCATTACTGTTTTCTTGATGGATTCTCTGAATATTTTCATATCTGTATAGCCCCAGAGGATCAACATAAGACCACCTTTACTTGTCTATTTGGTACATATGCTTATAGGAAGATGCCATTTGGCTTTTGCAATGCTCCTGGAACATTTCAACGATGTATGATGAGTATTTTTACAGATTTGTTGGAGCATTGTATTGAGGTTTTTATGGATGATTTTAGTGTATATGGTTCATCTTTTGATAATTGCTTGTCTAATCTTGCTAGAGTCTTGGAGAGATGTGAAGAAACTAACCTTGTTTTAAATTTTGAAAAATGTCATTTTATGGTGGAACAAGGTATAGTTTTACGACACATTATTTCCAAGAATGGTATATCTTATGGCGCATTGGTAGTGACTAAGTCATAAGGCAGTGTGCTCCAGATATTGAGATACCTTATGTGCTTGAGTTCTGTCATTCGTCCCCTTGTGGTGGACATTATGGCACACAAAGAACAAGTGGGAAGGTGTTAGATTATGGATTATATTGGCCTGCTATCTTTAAAGATGCACGGAGGGTGTATGAAAATTGTGAGCAATGTCAAAGAGCATCTAGATCTATGACAAGGAGGGACGAGATGCTTCAACAACCCTTGATTTTTTGTGAGGTATTTGATATTTGGGGTATTGATTTTATAGGTCTTTTTCCTCCTTCTTCTGGATTTTCTTATATTTTGCTTGTTGTAGACTATGTCTCCAAATGGGTGGAAGCCATAGCTACAAGGACTAATGATGCTCGAGTTGTTATGAGTTTTGTTAGGTCTAATACTTTCTATAGGTTTGGGATACCACGAGCCATCATCAGTGACCAGGGGACTCATTTTTGCAATAAACTGCTTGAGAACATGTTGAAGAAGTATGGGGTGACACATCGCGTTGCTACACCATATCACCCCCAAACTAATGGGCAAGCAGAGATCTCTAACAGGGAGATTAAAAAGATACTAGAGAAAGTAGTGAAGCCTAGTCGAAAGGATTGGGCCATAAGATTGGATGATGCACTTTGGGCACACAGGACAGCCTACAAAGCACGTATAGGTATGTCACCTTTTAGGGTGGTTTTCAGAAAGGCTTGTCATCTACCTGTGGAGATTGAACATTGGGCCTATTGGGCCGTGAAAGCCTGCAACATGGATTTGGAAGAAGCACGGAAAGAGCGGAAACTTCAGTTGCAAGAACTAGAGGAAATTAGGCTTGCGGCCTATGAAAACTCAAAGTTCTACAAAGAAAAGACCAAGCAATTCCATGACCAAAAGCTTGCTAGGAAGGACTTTAAGGTAGGCCAAAAGGTGTTACTATATAAGTCCAGGTTAGGTCACATGAGTGGTAAGTTACGCTCCAAATGGGAAGGGCCATTTATTATTACAAAAATATTTCCTTATGGAGCAGTGGAGATCAAGGACGAAATTTCAAACAGTGCTTTCAAAGTTAATGGACATTGTCTTAGGATATTTAATGAAAATCAAGATATGGTGAATAAGACGATGGATGGGATGAACTTGACTTCTCCCTCATACCTTCAACCTTGAAGAGGTAAGTACCATTCATACTTTTTCTTTGTATTTTATACATATTGAATACATGGAGGACAATGCATGGATAAAGTATGGGGATGTGGGGAGAAAAAAAATTATTTTCTCCTTTTTTCTGATTTTGTTTTCTATTTGTTTTGTTTATTTTTTATTTTTATTTTATTTTTTGTTGTTGTTTTTGTTTGTTTTCTTTAAAAAAAATTTTCTTTCAATAAAACATATTGACATTGGATTTTGGGATTTGATTCACTAATTGGAACGGTCATAATTCTGGGAAAATAAAAGTCATGTGCTATGAGTGGATTGTTATCTGTGATTTACTCATTGAGTTGATTTGAGAGTTTTTGGAATAAATCTTTTTGTGAAAGAGTTTTGACCTTGTGAGTTTTGAGCTTTATTGTAAAGGATGGCCTACCATGAGTGATTCCTATTTTTCTTGTGCGACTTGCTCATGTCTTGTTTATACTCAAATGTTTAGCTTGATTCTTGTATTTTGCATCTTAGGTGAATATGCATGATTTGATATAATTGAGGCATTTCTTGTTTTTAGCTACTTGGCCAAATAAGCTAACCATGACATTGATCCATTGGTAGCCTTTTGAGCTTTTAACCTCTTTTCTTGTTTAGAGCATATTGCTAAAACCTTAAAAAGAAAAAGACCATGTTTTTCCTTACCTTAGGAAGAAAGAAGGAGCTAGTGGATTATGTTAAGATTGGTTGAGAAATAAAGTGTGGGGGTGAGTATTTCCCCCACAAAGTTATAAAAATGGCAAAAGAAAAAAAATTTGTTGATTATAGAGTGTTGAAATGAAAAATGGTTGCTTTTTGAGAAAGAGCAACAAAGGATAAAAGAGAGAAAAAAAAATGCATTGTTTTTGAAAGTATGCTTCATAATTCTTCCTACCTTACTATTTCAAAAACACTAAAATCCTAAAAAAAAATTCCTACGTTTGCCTTGGCCTCGTTATAACCTGTGAAAAGTCCTCATAATTTTTGAATGCATGTTTTTTGAAAGCTATGAATATTAGAGTCTTGCTAAGCATTGAGAGTATTTACTTGCATGGGTATTTTGAGTGGAAACACAAGCCAAAACACTTGAGCGAATTTTGGTGAGAAAATATACATTTAACTTGAGTGTTTCACTTTCATATTTGATTATCTTGTAAAGTCAAAAGATTAACTCATGTGTGAAAAACATAATCTTTCCATTTGTATGTGAATGACAACATGATTTCTAGAAGATTGATCTATTTCTATTTGTATTCATTCCTTTAATCCAGTGAAAATATGAAATAAAATACCTCAGAATAAAGTTTTGAAATTGTTCAATTTTGTCCATAGTGCAAAAGGATAAGTGTGGGTGTGTGATGAGTTCAAATTTTTGCCCTCATTTAATCTTTAAATTTGGGTATTTAATAGAATTTTTGTGCTTAAGGATAGAATTTGAGTACGTAAGGTAAAAATGACGTAAAAATCGATTTTAGTTGCATAAAATATTATTGGATATTCTAACGTTTGTTAATGTAGCTGAAGTTTAATTTAGGTCATTAAAAGTGTGGATTTGAAATATTCAAAGTTAATAAATAAGTCCAAAATCAAGAAATTCTGGAAAAGAATAAATCAGGAGCTAAATGCACCCTCAGTTCTTATTTACACACTCCTCCTGCAAGTGGACCACAAAAACCTATTCTGCACCCCTAGTTTTTACTGTGTTACACCCCTCCTACCACTTAAACCCCACTCAACCAGATTATGCCATGTGGCAATCCTCACCTTCTAAATCTGTCCAACCGCATGATGACATGTGTCATGATCCTCCACTCACCAAATTGACCAACCATAAGCTGCCACGTCATCATCTTCATCTCTCCCATAAGAAACCCTAATTTCTCCTAAAACCCCAGCCGCCGCCCTTGCCGGCAGCAAACATTCTGACCATCACGAGCCACCACCTACACCAGGCACGGAAACCCTCCATCCTTCTCACGCTGTCAGACTCGTACCAACAGCGTGCCATTCAACCCACGACAGCCACGACAACCGCAACTTCACCACCATCTTCGAACAGTCACCACCGCAAGCTTTTTCGCAACGAACTCCAATCTTCGCAGCATCATAGATCTGTTTACACCAGGTAGCAGTCTCCATTTTCGTGCAGCACCTTCACAGAACACCATCATCTTCTCTGCGCAGCTGTGAGCAAGAACCACCAGATCTGCAAGCCACTAGCGTTTCACTGCCACAGCCACCTCCATTGCAGCTTCACATGTAAGACTCGTAGAATTTAATTAATTAAATAAATAATTAATTAATAAATGCGGGTGGGGAAATAATTATGACATTAAATTATGGTTGGTGTGACGTGGAAAATTACTAGCTCAAGTGGTTGAGAGTACTTTGATTATGTGAGAGGACTTAGGTTTGAGTCCTATGTATTCCAATTATGTGTTATTGTTTTATTATTTAAATCTATGTAATCATGTTCTGGTATGATATGATGTCTGAATTGGATTTGTTAAGCATGAAACATGAATTGGCATGATGGTTTGATATTGATTTCGCAATTGCATGGTTACGGGTTCAAACCTTGGAGAACCAAACTAAAAACTTTATTTTTGGCATTTTTGGCTTGGAATTGAATATGAAAGGGTGGGAAAAACCCTAGATAGTTGAGAGGCAGCCTTGGGTAGCTGAAAAACAGATCATAAAGGTCAATTAAAAGGTAATTAACAGTACCCATAGGTAAATTTTCGTTTTGGGTAATTAAACTCTACTAAAATCCAAGTTTAAAAGGGTAAAAAGTGGTCATAGTGAAGGTTTTGGCAAGCTGGAGTAGCAACCTGAATTAGGGCACGAAAATCAGAGAGATTAGTGAGGTTTGAGTGAGGTTCTTGTGAGGTTTGAGTGAGCACACCAAGAAGGGGGGACGTGGTGATTATTGGAGTATCTCAAACAAGTCAATTTAAGCGAAGGAATTCCAGGTTACGGGAGCTGGACTCCGCTTTTGATTGTGTTATTATTTTATTTCACGAATAATATGATAGTTTGGATGCATGATCATTGCTGTCTTTGTAAAATTCTTGTTTCTGGAAAATTTCCAGAAACCGCCTGGCGGGCTCTATATAGCCACCAGGCGGCGCATACCTGTGTGAGTGTTTTTTTGGGTTCCTGAAGGAACCGCCTGGTGGTGAAACCCTGTACTGCCAGGTGACGCAAGCCTGTAACATGTTTCTGGGTGTTCTGTCGAACTCCTTGGCGGTGATGAGTTTCCACCAGGCGATGCGAGCCTGTTGAGCTCGATTTTCTGTGTTTTTCGGTGTTTTGGAGGGAATTGATCGAGGAACTCGAGGAGGAGTGGTGTCTAGGCACGACGATTCAACTTGATTGTCAGTGTAATTCAGCGAAATGCATGGTTTAATTTGATGAAACAGTGTAATGAAATGGTTAGGGTTGGGATATTGGTAGATTGGTAGAATTAATCTTACGAAAGTTAATTATACTGGAATGGGGTTGTTGGAATTAGAGTGTGTGATGTCGCCTGGCAGTAGTACCAGGTACTTGGTGAAAGTTGTACATGAAGGGGATAAAGGGGGGGTTTCCAAGTTGAGGAGGATTCTTTCACAGGGGCTGTGAGACTGGGAAATTCTTTGTGCCGCCTGGCGGTGCGGGGCTTGCCGCCAGGCGCCTCCGCAGTAGTGTGGTTTGGGTGGTGGTCGTGCGAAACCTTGAGCGTTACAACTGAACTAGGGAGTAAGTTGGAAGGGTATAAATAAATTGGAAGGAGTGGGATGAGGTGATTAAAACAGATTGAGTTATAGTTGTGTAGGATAAAGTGAATGTTGTATTAATTAATGTTAGCTAAATAAACCCAAGTACTGTTTTAGGTAAGAATGGTTGAATTGTGAAACCTTAAGGTTAAATGGTAATGCCAAATTGGAGATTTGGGAGAAAAGTAATAAGCTGTAATGGTAAGTGAAGTTATCCATGGGGGTGTATCATTTGCTAATGGGTAATTAGAGAGTAGCGGAAGTGTGAAACGTATAGAGTATGACTGATATGATAAATCATGAGGTTAAACCAAATTAATCTTTTATGACTTAAGTTACATGATCTAAGGAAAATCTTGAATGTGGGTTGCTATAAATTATTGGGAGTAAGTGTAAGAGAGTTGTGGAGAGATTTTGGGTGAAAGCTGGTGAACTAAATTATAGAGTGGCCTGGTCGAACCATAGGAGAGTCAACTATGTGCTGGTTACTGATATGGCGCCTGACGACAGCGTTGAGACCGCCAGGCGATAGGAAAAACTCAGAAGGCTACTGGTGCAAGTGGCGCATCACGGAAAGGGGAGTTCCGCCAGGCTGACGGAGTAAGAACAGTGGGACTCTGGAACGGTGGTGCCTGGCGGTGGTGATTAAACCGCCAGGCGGTGGCGACAGTGGTTACGCGTATTGAGGCGCTGGGCGCCTGGCGGTACGCAACACCCGCCAGGCAGTCTAGACGCTGACAATGCCTGGCGGTAACGTGTCACCCGCCAGGCGATTTGTACTGCTGCAGCGTAAAGTTTGGTTGCGTAATTGTGATCTACAAGGCGTCTAGAGGTGCTTTAAAGGTGGGATTGCTGGTGTTCCTTGAGTTGTGGCTCGGAACATATCCCTTGAGTGGTGGCTCGGGATAAGGGTTAAACACGTGGTATTCCTTGAGTTGTGGCTCGGAATAGCATCTCTTGAGTTGTGGCTCGGGATGGCGGACGAAAACGAGGAACCCTTGAGTTGTGGCTCGGATTGGCGAGTGTTGCTGGTGTGAGTGTGCTGGTTGTGGCCAGTACAGATGGGTCCAGTTAGATTGCCCTCCTCAATTGGTTGCTGACGAGTTTGGTAGTCTTGGGACAATACGGACTATGTTCGTATATGGGAACTCTCCTGGCGTTACGGTGTATGATCAGTAGCATGGTTTCCCGCACGTGCTTTGTCGGTTGTGGCCGATAGGTATGGCAGCATGTCACCTTGAAGTGATCTTTAGACGATGTAGAACACGAATAATCTGATTGGGGGACAGATAGTAAAAATAAAAGTATAGAACAACTGGAATGTTAAGTTAAGTACTGTGTTACGTGTGTATATAGATATATATGTTTGTAACATTATATATATGATTTTTCTGCTAAGCTCACCATATCTGTGTGTGTTTGGCGATGATCGTGTACGCGGTACACGGGAGCAGATGTTGTTGATGCAGGTGGCTCAGGTGACGCTTAAGCGCGGAGAGGGGTCGACTTGGGAAGCATAGCAACACCGCAAGCATCACTGCGTCTGCACCACGAAGCACCGGCAGCAGCACATCCAACCATCACCACCACGCCTAGAGCATCACGCTGGAGTAGCCACCATTCGCCGTCAGTCGTGCAGCCAAGGGAGGAAGGAGGAGCAAACCCTAATTCTGGAGAGAGAAAATGCACTGCCATGTCTCAGCATCTGATAGGCAGTTAATGGGTCAAAGTTGGTCAACTGGTCAAACTCTGGTCAAATTCTGGTCAATATTGTAAAGATGGTTAAACAAGAGGGGCAGAATTGGAAATTTGACAAAAATTAAGTTGCTAATTAATTAAATAAAAATAAAAGATTTTAGCAACAAACAGATAAAGCCCAAAGTCCAGTCGAAGCCTATATAAAGAGGCCTAAGGGAGCAGAAGAAGGACACTTAGCAACTCTCTGGTTTTGGCAAATATCGTCATCCACCACATATTTCCTTCTTCCTTTATATTTTTCTTCCTTCATCATATTATTATCATGTATTTCATCAAATCCATGAAGGGCTAAGCTTTTAAGGTTGATTCCACTGTAATTTCTTAATTGGATTCTGAGGTTAGATGAATTAATTTATTTGTTCTTTTGATTCTTATTGAGATTTATTTATTTTATCTATGTCTTTTAGTTCTTAATCTAGTTAAAGCAATGATTTTTACATTATAGCAAGTTAGCATAGTATTAAATCTAAAGAACATAACAATCATATGGGTCTACGGGTTTTTGAATTTTAATTAAGAAGTTACTTTGATTAATTTTTAGAAACTTTCATATGATTGCATGAGTTTTTGCTAATAATTGAGAAGTTACTTTGATTAGAGGTAGAAACTTACATTAGAATTAATCAAGAAGTTACTTTGATTAATTAACTTTTTACTAGATATAAGGTCTAAAAGAATAGACATGATTAGGACTAGTAATGATTAATTGAGAAGTTACTTTGGTGAAATTTACTAGGACTAATCTAAAAAGTTCTTACTTTTAATTGAGAAGTTACTTTGGTTAAAAGTGAGGACGTCAACAAATTAATTAAGAAGTGACATTGATTAATTTGAAATCTTAAACAAGGAATCAATAACAATAATCTTTAGAAAACCAATGGTGAATTCTATTTTGAAAGAGCAGTGGAATTGACCTATTTACTATTATTGTGTTTACGATCTTTTATTTGCTTGTCATTTATTCTTTGCATATCAAAATCCCATATTTTTATAGTTACTAGTTTTAATTGCATTTTTTTTAAGAATCAAATAATTGATATCAATTCTGTATTCGTTGTGAGACGACTCAAGGTTATCTTAACCCTAACTAGTTTGTTCACTACTAACTTGGCAATACTGAAGTTGCTAAAGTTAAGCAGTGGTAATTTGATCGCCTAACAACAGCGATATCACTCGCCTCAGGCGAGGGGGACTAGCCGAAGCGATACTGAAGGCTTAGCTTGGGCGAGAGTCCCTGGCTTGAGCGAGTTTATTCGAAGTTCCTTGTATGTGTATGTTGTGTGTGTGATTTGGCTACTTTATTCTAAGTATAGGAAGTATATGCATGTGGTGTGGTATTTGGGCTTGAAGGATTAAGTCCAATAGGGGTCTGGGATGTTCTTTGTGGTTGGACACATGATGGGCATGGAACTGGTTGAGTTCTCGTCCGTTACTATTGGGCGAGGAGTCCTTAGTATAGTGATTACATGTGTCGAGCGCACGATGGGCAAGGAATTGTTATGTTCCAGTCGGCTACTATTGGGCGAGGAGTTCATAGTATGGTGATTTCGTGCGTGCCAGGGCCAAGTTGAGAAGACTTGGATGTTTTACTACGGACGAGGAGTCTGTAGGGCAAGACTATGAGCGAGATTAGCTCACATGGTTGGACCACGAATGAGTTAGTTTCGTGGGAGTATAGTAGAGTCCCAAGACCTAGTTCATGTATATGCCTCATGATGGACTATGAGGTTATTGGGTAATTTGAAAATCATGAAATGTTAAGTTATGTTGTTTTGGGATGGGTGGCATATTTAATTCATGTATATGTTTATATATTGTGCATAGCTCACCCTATCTGTGTGTGTGGCGATGATCGAATAATTTGTTATCCGGGAGTAGATGATTTGACAGGTGAGCCAGGAGATACTTAGAGACGGAGAGCATGGGCTACTTGGGCTTTTGAAAGCAAACTTTATTTTTGTTGATTTTGATGTAAAATTTATTTATGCTGAACTTTAGTAACTTTTGTATAGAACGATTGTGTACATTTAAACTATGTTATGGTTACTATTTTTGGTTTTAATTTTCCCATGTTTTTTTGGGAAATGATATCCTATTAAATGAGGTATTTTATGTTTAATTGTTATTTTATATGTTATTTATTAAAAACCAGTAATATTCTTTAGGGATGTTACAATTGGTATCAGAGCAAAAGTTTTGAAAATATTTTTAAATATTTTGGGGCTAGTGGAGGACTTCTTGTGCCAAAAGCCAATTGAGTTCACTAGCAAGGCCTCCCCTGATGAAGCGGATGCATGGCTTCGCAAATGTGAGAAGATCTTCAAAGTGATGAACTGCGAAGATGAGCAGAAGCTGTTGTTCACTACTCACCTGCTGAATGAGGATGCTGAATATTGGTGGGCAGGTATGCAACAATAGATGGAGACTAGGGAAGAGCCAGTGTCTTGGGCCAACTTCAAGACTCGTTTCCTGGAGAAGTACTTTCCAGATACAGCAAGACAGGACAAGGAGGCTGAATTCCTGGCATTGCAGCAAGGAGACATGACAGTGCAGGAGTATGTTAACAAATTTGAGCACTTGGCGAGGTATTCCTCATAGAGCATCACCGAGGAGTGGAAATGTTTAAAGTTTGAGCGAGGACTCAAACTTGACCTGAAGAGGGTGGTAACACCTTTGAGAGAGAGAAGATTTCCTAGATTGATGGAACAGGCCAAGAGTGCGGAGCACCTTGAGAAGGGCCCTGGTCCAGTTGTGAGCCGACATCAGAAAAATGTCACTGAGGCTAGGTAGATGAAAAAGCCTTATAGTAGACCATAGACATCCTAGGGTCCCTCTTGCTACCAGTGTGGTGGACCCCATCTGAAGAGGAACTTTCCTCAGTTGGCAGGCGAAGTAGGAGGGTCAGGCGACCGTCACAAGTGCTTTATATGTGACAAACCAGGACACTTCACCAACAATTGCCTAGAAAAGAAGAGTCCTAGCGCGAAGAAACCAGCAGCATCGCCAGTAGAGAGAGCTAGAGCGGCTGGTCGGGTCTTTGCATTGACCTCCATAGAGGTTACTAAATCAGGTAATCTCATTCTCGAACCATGCTTACTATTGGGTCAGATAGTTTTGGTGTTGTTCGATTCTGGAGCAACACATTCCTTCATTGCTAATGCGTGTGTGGGGAGATTGAATTTGGTGAAACACGATTTGGGATGTGAGTTGCTTGTTTCAACTCCCTCCTCAGGTCAAGTGGCTACCAGTTCAGTCTGTGTTGGGTGTTTAATGGAAGTGGCAGGTCGTAGATTCAAGGTGAACTTGGTGTGCTTGCCTCTAGAGGGACTGAATATAATCTTGGAGATGGACTGACTGTCTAACAATCACATCATAATTGATTGTGGACGGTGCAGTTTGGTATTCCCAGAACATGAGGGATTAGAGCTAATCTCGGCTTAGAGGGCGAAAATGAAGTAGAAGCCGGAGCCACCTGCTTTATGATAGTGGCTCATGCAGAGAAGAATAGCACCGCCAAGAAGATCAGTGTGATTCCAATAGTGGAGGAGTATGCGGATGTGTTTCCAAATGAAATACCAGAGTTTCTACCGAGCAGGGATGTAGATTTCACCATCGATCTTATCCTTGGAGCTGGCCCAGTGTCCATGGTGCCCTATAGAATGGCCCAGCGGAGTTGGTTGAGTTGAAGAAGCAAATAGAAGATTTGCTTGAGAAGAATTTCATCCAGCCGAGCGCATCACCTTAGGGAGCACCGGTACTACTAGTAAAGAAAAAGGACGGCAGTTTGACGTTGTGTGTGGATTACCGTCAGTTGAATAAGCTGACTATAAAGAATAAGTATCTGCTGCCGAGAATAGACGACCTGCTGGATCAGCTGAGGGGAGCCGTAGTGTTCTCTAAGATTGACTTGAGGTTTGGATATCATCAGATCTTAGTCAGACCGGAGGATGTGCAGAAGACGACGTTCAGGTCACGATACGGCCATTACGAGTATGTAGTGATGTCGTTCGGGGTGACAATTGCTCTTGCTATTTTCATAGACTACGTGAACAGAATATTCTGACCGTACCTGGATCAGTTTGTTGGCGTGTTCATTGATGACATACTGATATACTCTGAAAGTCGGGATATACACGCAGATAATCTAAGAGTGGTGCTGGGAATTCTCAAAGAGCATAAACTGTATGGGAAGTTATCAAAGTGTGAGTTTTTGCTGGATGAGGTACAGTTCTTGGGCCATGTAATCTCAACCCAGGGCTTAACGGTGGACCCAGCGAAGATTGAGACAGTGATGAAGTGGGAAAGACCGCAGACAGTTACTAAGGTGAGAAGCTTCTTGGGTCTGACAGGTTATTACAAGCGGTTTGTGGAAGGGTTCTCCAAGATGGTGAGTCCATTGACTCAACTCACTAGAAAGGACCAGCCTTTCTCTTGGACAGACGAGTGTGAGGTCTGTTTTGAGGATATGAAGAAGAGATTGACCACTTCACCAATACTAGCTATTCCTGACACCATCAAGACGTTTGAGGTGTACTATGATGCTTCATACTAGGGTTTAGGTTGTGTGTTGATGTAGGAGAAACGGCCTATTGCTTACGCATCTCGTCAGCTGAAGGTCCATGAGAAAAACTATCCTACACACGACTTGGAATTAGCGGCGGTAGTTTTTGCTCTCAAAACATAGAGGCACTACTTGTATGGGGCAGAATTTCAGGTATTCAGTGATCACAAGAGTTTAAAATACTTTTTTGATCAAAAGGAATTGAATATGAGGCAGAGACGCTGGATGGAATATCTGAAGGATTTCGACTTTGAGTTGTTATACGACCCTGGTAAGGCTAATGTCGTAACAGACGCTCTGAGCAGGAAGAAAGCTCATGTGTCGGCTATGATGATTAAGGAGTTGGAGTTGATCGAGAAGCTGCGAGATATGAATCTGGGATTAGATATGGAGGCAAGTCACATACGATGCAGCATGTTGGGGATCACTAATGAGTTTCTAGAGGAGGTTTGGGTAGAACAGGGTAAGGATCAAGAACTGCAGCATATCATTAGTGAGTTGGGCACAAAGAAGAGAAAGGACTTCAGGATGGGTAGAAATGGTATCCTGCGGTTCAGAGAGAGGGTATGTGTACCCAACAGTCAGGTATTGAGGAAGATGCTCTTGGATGAAGGGCATAAGAGTCGTCTTAGCATACATCTAGATATGACTAAGATGTATAAGGACTTGAAGGCGACTTTCTGGTGGACTGGCATGAAAACTGATGTGGCAGATTATGTAGCATCTTACTTAGTGTGCCAAAAAGCGATGATCGAGCATCAGAGGCCAAGTGGTACGTTAGAGCCTCTTGAGATTCCTCAATGGAAATGGGACAGTATTTCCATGGATTTTGTTATGCATCTACCAAGGTCAATGAGAGGGCATGATTCCATATGGGTAATAGTGGATAGATTGACGAAGTGCGCACACTTTCTACCCATTAATTAGAAGATGTCTCTAGATAAACTAGTAGAGCTGTATGTCAGGGAAATAGTCAGATTACATGGTGTGCCTGCGAGTATCATATCAGATAGAGATCTAAGATTTACCTCGAGGTTCTGGCAGTCATTGCAGAACACTTTGGGCACTCAGTTGAGAATGAGCTCAGCATATCATCCTCAAACTGATGGCCAGTCTAGGAGAACCATACAGTCTCTGGAGGACTTATTGAGAACATGTGTTTTGGATCACCTCGGGACATGGAGTGATGTGCTACCGTTGGTGGAGTTCACTTATAATAACAGCTACCATTACAGCAATGGGATGGCACCTTACGAGGCCTTGTATGATAGGAGATGTCGGACACCTTTGTGTTGGCAGCAAGATGAAGAGTCTGTGGTTCTTGGCACATAATTTTTACAATAGACTACTGAGAAAGTAAGGGTAATAAAGGATCGAATGCGTGCAAGTCAGAGTCGGCAGAAATCCTACGCAGATAAGAGGAGGAGACCACTTGAGTTTGAGGCTGGTGACCACGTGTTCCTTAGGGTTACACCTACAACAGGTATTGGGAGAGCATTGAAGTCGAGGAAGTTGACTCCTCGATTCATCGGTCCATATCAGATTACGAGGCAAATTGGATCGGTGGCGTATGAGATTGCATTACCACCTCACTTGGCAAACTTGCACAATGTTTTCCACGTATCATAGTTGAGGAAGTACGTGGCGGATCATACTCATGTGCTGGAGCAGGATGATGTACAGGTGCGTGAGAATTTGACTTTGGGAGTTGGACCGGTGAGAATTCTAGATTCTCAAGTCAAACAACTCAGAGGGAAGGAGATTCGGACTGTGAAGGTTCTCTAGGACGAGGCAACCCAGGAGATAACATGGGAGATGGAGGACCTCATGAGGAAGTCTTATCCTCACCTCTTTGCTGGTAAGTCCTATTTTCGAGGACGAAAACTTTTAAAGGTAGGGGAATTGTAAGACCCGCAAAAATTAATTAATCAAATAATTACTTAATTAATAAATGCGGGTAGAAAGCGCCTTTATGGCATTAATTATGGTTTAATGTGGTGTGGAAAATTACTAGCTCAAGTGGTTGAGAGTACTTTGATTGTGTGAGAGGACTTGGGTTCGAGTCTTATGTATGTCAATTATGTGTTGCTGTTTTATTATTAATTTTTAATAATATGTATGAGTATGGAATTGATAATATAAACTATTATTGATTAGAGTGTATCACCAAATGTGAATTGGAATAGTGGTTATGCTTGGCATTGTGAGTGGAGGGTCACGAGTTCAGGAAATGTAAAGAGAACCTAGCAGAATGGGGCAGCCAAGAGGGTTGGAAAACCACCAAATAATTAACCTTGAAGGGGAATTAAAGCCCAATTTCGTTTTATTTTTAAAACCCATTTTAAAGACACATATAAAAGGCAAATTTAGGTAGGAAGAAGGGTTTATGCAATTGTTTTGTGGTAGCTTGAGAGGAGAGCGAAATTGGAGAGTGAGAGGTTGAATTGGGTATGCAAAGGGCTGAAGCAAGGTATTGGTGAACAAGGAACTTCCTCTTTGTCTCAATCTCATTCCAAAATTACAGGCTAGGGGAGCTGAACTCGAGACTTGGTATTGATTGTATGTAATGGCATAATTTTGATGAAACTATGGCCTGAAATTTGTGATGCACATAAGGGGTTTTGGGGGTTGTGGGTTGGTGTTGTTGTATTGGAATTTTTGACCCAAATGTATGAATATAATTGAATTATGTATTGGATATGATGTAACTGTGTGTACTTGGCATTTTGGCAACCAAATGGAGTCTAAATTATGCCTATGTGTTGTTTAAATATGTGTAAACTGAACTGGTATGATTGGAGTGTCGAATTGGGCATGGTTGCTAGTGTGCGTGCATAAACCGAATTGGGGATCTGCATTTCTCGCCCAGGTGAGCCTAGGCGAGATTAGCAAGGACGCTGATACGAGAACATATCACGCAAGCGAGGTCGCGATGAAGTTTGGGCATGTTGGGCACTAATTCTCGATTAGGTGAGGAGTTACGTGGGTTTGAGCGAACCAAGGTCTCGCTCAGGCGAGAAGGTCTCGCCTAAGCGAGATATCGTGACGAATTTGTGATATGTTACTAGCATTGTAGCTCAGGCGAGGAAGAGTTGTGAGTTTTGGGCAAGAGATGATCTCGCCTAAGCGAGAGCATCTCGCCTAAGCGAGAGCATCTCGCCTAACCGAGAGCATCTCGCCTAAGCGAGATAAAGTGGAGAAGCCATGTTTTAAGCTCGCTCAAGCGAGGGGGACTAGCCTAAGCAAGACTGAGGGCTTAGCTTGAGCGAGAGTCCTTGGCTTGAGCGAGTTTATTCGAAGTTGCATGTATGTGTATGTTGTGTGTGTGATTTGGCTGCTTTATCCTAAGTATAGGAAGTATATGCATGTGGTGTGGTATTTGGGCTTGAAGGACTAAGTCCAATAGGGGTCTGGGATGTGCTTGGTGGTTGGACACATGATGGGCATGGAACTGTTTGAGTTCCCGTCGGCTACTATTGGGCGAGGAGTCCTTAGTATAGTGATTACATGTGTCGGGCGCACGATGGGCAAGGAACTGTTATGTTCCCGTCGGCTACTATTGGGCGAGGAGTCCATAGTATGGTGATTGCGTGCGTGCCACGGTCCAAGTTGAGAAGACTTGGATGTTTTACTACGAACGAGGAGTCTGTAGGACAGGACTATGAGCGGGATAGGCTCATAGGGTTGGACCACGAATGAGTTAGTTTTGTGGGAGCACAATAAAGTCCCAAGACCTAGTTCATGAATATGCCTCATGATGGACTATGAGGTTATGGTTGGGTAATTTGAAAATCATGAAATGTTAAGTTATGTTATTTTGGGATGGGTGGCATATTTAATTCATGTATATGTTTATATATTGTGCATAGCTCACCCTATCTGTGTGTGTTGCAATGATCGGATAATTTGTTATCCGGGAGCAGATGATTTGACAAGTGAGCCAGGAGATACTTAGAGACGGAGAGCATGGGCTACTTGGGCTTTTGAAAGCAAACTTTATTTTTGTTGATTTTGATGTAAAATTTATTTATGCTAAACTTTAGTAACTTTTGTATAGAATGATTGTGTACATTCGAACTATGTTATGGTTACTATTTTTGGTTTTAATTTTCCCATGTTTTTTTGGGAAACAGTATCCTATTAAATGAGGTATTTTATGTTTAATTGTTATTTTATATGTTATTTATTAAAAACCAGTAATATTCTTTAGGGATGTTACTATTAGCCTTGCCCTCATCATAAGTAACTCCATTTTTTGCCTATACTCTTCTATAGACATATTTCTTTGTTGGAGTCTTTAGAGCTTGTTGATGAGCTTCCCATTATAGTTAGAGGGAATGTGTCTCCTCCTAAGGGCAAACTTGAGATCATTCCAATATTCAACTGAAGGCCTATTACTTCTTAGCCTCTCTTGGACTATAGAAGTCCACCAATACATAACATCTCCCAACTTGGTGTTGCTAGAGTCACTTTTCTTTCTTTGCTAACTTGGTGGCAAGCAAAGAGTTGCTCCACCTTCATCTCCCAATCCAAATAAGCATCAACATCATCCTTGCCTTGAAAGTAAGGCAAGTCCACTTTAACTTCTTTACGAGTAGGGTCTTTTCTTTGTCGCCTAATGTAGGAAGGTTGCCGGTAAATTCTTCTAATATTAACCCTTCCTCTTCCTCATCGTGTTAATTATCGCTTAGTTGATTAATTTTGGGTTTCATTAGAGCAAATTGGATAGAACAATTAATTGTGTAATCTGTTATTGTTGGAATTTCAGTTAAATTAAGGAATCAATATTGTTTTCATTACTATATTATTAATCTAAATTACGATTTAAATTTTTTTATTAGTATGCTAACCCCCTCCCCCTTTGTTTTGAATTGAATTTGGAAAGCTTTGGTTGAAAAGAATGGTTATTGAGAGATGACCTTAGGTTAACTCCTAAGTACTATATTTATTTGTTTAATTTGGTTGGGTATGACCTCGATCAAATTTGGCGTCGTTCTGGGAACCAACGTTTTCGTTCAAAGTTATTTTCAGTGTTGCTTTTTCTTGTGTTATGTTTTTTTTGTGTGTGTGTGTGTGTGTTATTTCATGATATGTGGGTTAACTGTGGTTGATATTTGATGTTCATTGTTATGTTAATGATATTGTTGTGTTTAATGCTGTAAGTTCAGAGTTTCAGTGAATGTGTGTTGCTGTTTCAGTGATTATAGTAGTAATTGTAGTGAAAATTTTGTGTAGTTTTTTAGCAAAAACTTCAAATGTCCATAACCTTTGCTCTAGTTATCGAAACAAAGCAAATTTTACATGCATTTGGGGTAGAATTTATTTTTCTTTACAATGCCTTTTTCCTATTTAAATGTTTCTTTCTTAGTTTTTTCCTATTTTCAGTCAAACTTTGTGTGTTTTGTTCGTGTAGTTAGGATTTGAATTTAGGCTTGATCGAGGTCTATTTAAATATGTCATTAAGCAAAGCACACTTCAAGCAACTAACACCCATACATTAATCATGCTATGAACAACCTACAACCATTAAGCATGCATCTATATCGATTTAGGTGCAGAAACATGAAATTGAGATTAAACATACATCAATTTCGTGTTTTACCATGAAAATGCTACTGGAAGAAGGGTAAACCATAACAAAATTCGAAAATGAAAAAAAACCTCATTGTTTCATTTCAATTTCTTCGAGGAATCAATACATAAAGCTTAACTAGACATAGAAATGGAATACAACTCAAACAAAAATAAAATTGCATTATAAGAGTAAAGAAAGAAACACGATTCAAATTGAATAGGAAGAAAACCCTAAGTTGGGTGGTGCTCCAATGGTCACAAAATCTCAAAAAATGAAAAATCCCAAATGGGTGCTCTCCTAAAAATGTGAAATCAGAATAGAGGAGAAGATGGAGCCTAAAACCCTCATAAACACCCTAAGAAAATGTGGTCCTCTAAAATTTGTCACTCATATTTACAAAAATGTCATTAAAGACTTTAGAATTACAAAAATGTCTCTTTAGGCCCAAAATGTTGGCCTAACAACTTGGACAAGCTAATTGACATGGCGCAGACATGGCAATGATGTAAGAATGACGTGTCAACTCTCTCTTCACCTTATGTTTAGGATCCAAGCTCCAAAATTGCTTCATAACATACCTAAAAACAACTAGAAACAAAAATTAGACTAATTAATGTCAAATTAATCAAAATTCAGAATAATGACCCAATGAAGCCCAATTGATGAAAATGTACTAAAGATAGATAATTAAGCACTAAACATCCATAAAGACGAGCACAAAAATCATCACACTTCTAGAGCCTTTCCTAGAATTACTCCTTCTTTTTTAGCTTATTTTGGACTTTCTCATCTCTTTTCTTTAAAGCTTTGATTTTTTGCTCCAAGAGAACAATTTGACTATCTGTTTCTAATTGATCTTTCACTTTGTAAATTGCCTCTAGTTGTATCCATATTTCAGGTCATTAGAGTTGTTGAGAAACATGTTTTAAGCTATGAAATGAATCCTCAAAATCACTAGCACTATGTAGGGAGGATTGACTAGCCATGACTACTGCCTTTTTGGGATTTTTTATTTTAATAAAATAATTCTAGCTAAGAAATTCTAAAGAAGAAGTACATAACAAACTTCCTGAATTCTCTTCCATGAAAGAGAGGTGAATCACTTGGATTGCATATATACCAAGTTTTTCCTTTACAAAGGAATTCAAAGAATGTTGCACAAAACTTCTAAAGTAGAATCAAACACACACTAAACAATTAGGCAAAAACAATAAATGGAATCTAAACTATGCAGCCTAATTTGGTGAGGCTTGATATAACATCCCGACTGGATATTACTAATTTAAAATAAAATCAAAAAACATGAACATATACTTGCATTTATTCAATTGTCTTTCCTAAAATGCGGGAAAATTAAAAACATCCATGAAGCATCATAATAATAATTGTAAATTAAAACTCCAAGTTTTACATCTCCAAAAACTGATAAATCAAATTAAAGTTACAACATAATGGAAATATTATAAAATAAAATCCCCATGTTGCCCCACTCTGACGTTATGCCTCACCAGCACTACTTACAACATCATATGCTCCCGTGTAACGAATTACACGATCATCGCCAATCACAAACAAATAGGGTGAGCTAACAATTACAATGTAAATACAAACAGAATTAAATATACACAAACATACACACCCACACTCATTAGATGATCTCTATCCCCTGATTCCATAAAGCATGCCCACCACCATGTTTATCCACGTTCTACATCTTTAGATTATAACCCTAAGATATCCTTTGCTGCCACAAACCACAACTTATTGGTTCCATCATATACAAGCCACAACTCCTAGAAACACATGCGGGAAATCATGCTACTGACCACACTCCGTAACACCAGGTGGAGTTCCTGATATGAACCACAATTCGTTTTCTCGACAAAAGATTAGCACATCACTGGCCACAACCTATGATTGCTCAATCGAGTGGAGACCCTATGTACGAGCTACAACTCGCACACTCACACCAATATTATCCACTATTCTGAGCCACAACTCAAGGAATGTCATTCCGAGCCACAACTCAAGGAATGCTCCATCAAGTCCATCTTAAAGGTATCACCCAAAGCCTTGTAGACCACGCACATCCAAAGAAAACAAGCCATTGCCCCTACATTATCTCCTGATGTTGCCTGAGCAACGCCAGACAAAAACCAGTTGCAAATCGCCTAGCTGAAGCCTCTCGTCGCCAAGCGCCAAGCACCTCTGAAGTCCCTGCCATTGTAGGTCTCACCGGGCGAGACCACCCTTATCGTTAGGCACCACATGTTCAATGACCCACTAGAATTGTAGCTATCGCCTAACGGTTCAACGAGTCTTACTGATTTTTCTTTTCTCACATTTCAAAACCAAGTCTTCCTCTCTAAAATTCTAGCAGGCTCGCTTTATTTCACCAAATAGTGAACTCCTACAATTTGTCCTAATCAATTCATTCCTAAGCCTACTTATAAGCAATGCACTCTTACCATTCCCATTTGGAGTCATGTCCACCATCAAACCCAAGCCCAATTTAGCCTAACACGGGTACTTTAATTCCAACCACAAAAAATATTGTAACTCAATCTGAACTTTAGTCTCGAATAACTGATTTACTCGAATCAATCCTTTCAACAACTCTCCTACAATTTCCACATCAATCACCAACCCTTAGTGAATTAATTGCACCTTAAGTTCACTTTAGCAATTTACAAAGGATCTCCAAACCCTTAGTTTCATTCTACAGTAAATCTTAAATATAGTTTTGGTATCACGCACCTAATATACACTATTTTTCATGTCACAATTCTTCCAATGATAGCCTAACCTTAACTTCATTTCTCCCTCCTAATTTAGGTACTTTTTCACCGCCTTCGTCCTTTGCTCAAGGTTCCTGATTCCACTCCCATCAACAAAGTGTCACGACAAAGCCCTAAACCCGCATTGCACCTCAAAGCCACAGTGTAAGACCCGTAAAAATTAATTAATTAATAAATGCAGGTAGTAGGGGCCTTTAAGGCATTAATTATTGATTTATATGATGTGGAAAAGTACTAGCTCAAGTGGTTGAGAGTACTTGATTGTGTAAGAGGACTTGGGTTCGAGTCCTGTGTATGCCAGTTGTGTGTTATTTAGTTTATTATTATTTTTTATAATATCCTTGATCATGTTGAATGATAATATAATCATAGAATTATATTAAATATCATGAAACATGAATTGGTTGAATGGTTGTGCATGGAATCAACATTGGTGTGGGTATGGGTTCGAACATTGATAGATACAAATTTACTTTCTTAACGGCAATTTTTGTTTCTATGTAAACTATCTAGCCAATGATGAACTGCCACAATTCTAATACTTTATATTATTAAACTTGGTTTTCATTATTGATTTTATGTTTGAGTTATAGTAGAGGTTTTGAGATTATTTATTACTACTATAAGGTTTTAATTTTCCCGCGTTTTGGGAATATAAGTTATAATAAATGAAATTTTATTATTTATTTCTTTATTCTATTATTTAAATCCGTAATATCTGGTCGGGATGTTACACACAGTACCAATCTATACTACACTAGCGCCTGGCGGTAAGATCAGTGCCGCCAGGCAGTGCATACAATTCTGGGTACAAACTAGAATTTCTCTGCACCTGCGAAGCTCCCCCAAGACACTTATTTAGTCCAAAGAGATACAAGAAAGAAAAGTTGAAGAAATACAACTCAAATGAATAAAATCACAAATTTGCATAAACTTTAAAAATCTTCAAGTCTTTCCTCCACTCTTTTCATTCTTCTTTTGGCTCACTCAAGTGTTTACTTTGGGTTTTCTCTTTGTGAACTTCCCTTGTAGCTTGGAGTTCCACTTTGGTTTGCACTTCATAAGATAGTATCTTGAGTATTTGGTTACCTCCAAAGAGAACTTCCACCAAGAACGTAACACCAAACCAAAGAAGCCAAGAAGGAAAAACAAGAAAAGACTTAAATGAAAGAATACCTAAACTCAATTGGAATATAGATGAAACATACTTAAAGATTTAACAAAGAAATACAAACTAGAAATAAGGTAAGAAACAAGGTAAGCACTCAAATGAATTACCTAATGAATAATGACACTAGAATGGATGAAAAACAACCAAAATAAACTAGAAAAATTGCACTGAATTTTTTTTATCAATCATTGCCATTCCAGAAAACGTGATTTATAGCTTCAAGCACCAACAACATTTTAACTTTTATATGTAACACCTGTTAGCACAAATGACTTGATGCTTCAAGATTTTTAATTGATTTAAGGTGTCCAGTTCAACCGTAATTACAATCTAATTTCATTCTTAGTTTGATTCAATCAGAATGTGTTTTAAGAAATTAAAAGTAATCAAAGTTTTCAAAAGGCCAAGTCAACCCTCTCTTCTTGGCTAATTATCCATTTCACTACTTACAATGCTCCAATTGTCTCGTACTAGTATACACATTATTAGATAATATATATATATATATATATATATATATATATATATATATATATATATATATATATAATTTTGTCATCAGCTTTTGATGCCAAATGTAACAATTATACATCAAATCTTCAAATATATTTCTAAAACCAATTCGTAATCAAAATAGAAGAAAACCACAATTTGAAAACCAATCATGTAAGACAAAGGACTAGTTAACTTCCTTTACCTCTTAAAGGCTTTATCTTCTTCCCCAATTTCTCTTCTTTTTGTTTCCATCTCACTTTACGCTTTCTCTAGTATTTCTTTTATTTCAAACACATCAATTTTTAGGATAAAATGCGGTTTGCCACTTATTTGCTACTTATTCTATTTATAGAGCTCCATTTTACCAAAATCTCATAACCTATGAGAGATTCTGGTAACAAATCTCATTTTATCTACTTCTTTTTATTCACTAAATATTGAGGGGTTCAAATTGTATCCGCTTTAATTGAATAATTATTCACCAAACTTTATTTCTTAGAAAATATTTTAAATCAAATAAATCTTATAAATTAAATAGTTAATCAACAAATAAATCTTTTTAAATTATATATTTACTAAATTCTTTTATGTTTTCGTAATCCTTGAATAAAATAAATCTTAACTTATATAACTAATAAATCATTTTATCTTTTACATACAACCTCATTTATATAATTTTCTAATTATTGTAATTTTCTAGGGTCTTATACTATCCTTCTCCAAATTTGACCTAAAGAACAAACACCCATGGTCAAGGGTTAACAAGTCAACTCAAGTTAAGTCAACAAATCAACTTGACTTAAGTCAACACAAGAAAAATCAACATAAGAAAATGGAAAATAAAGACAAAGATTTAGGGGTCTTCCTTCTAGCCATGCTTCTTGTGGTCCTTCTAGAGAGGTCCTCTATGATTCTAGAAGGGTCATGGACTCATCAATATAACATTTCACTTGCTAATATTTACTTCAATTGTTATATCTTGAAGGCAAATGATTTTTATTGTCCAAAGTGATGTTTAATATTTCTAAAAATAAATTATTAATAATTGACATATTTTTTCTTTTTTGACAGATCTTTATTCTTTAACCATCCCTGTCTAACAATCCAAGATGTATATGCAAACAACATGGAGTTTCAAGCTGACTGCTACACCAAATATAGATCACATATAATTAATAAAAGACCAATATGATTTTAGTTTATACAGACATCTTTTTAACTAATAAAGTTTCAATGTGATCTTTCATTATCCCTCCTGCATTTGTATAGGTATCTTCATCTTTGTAAAACACGTCTGCCACACGTGTAAAGTTGACGGCACGCATAAGAAATTTCATTGGAACTTGAGTAGGAGCTAAGCATGCATCATTTATGTCCTTCCAAGCATTCTCAACTAGCTTGAGTAGTTCTTCAATGGCACGTTTCCTTGAGATTTTATGTTCCTTCATATAGCATTGGATGCTTGAAACAACATGTTGCCTCTCTTGTTCAATCTTCACAAACAAAAATAACAACAAAAAGAAAATCCAAACAAAATCATTATTTAACCGGTAATATATAGGATTTATTAATGATCTTAGCAAAATTATTATTCTAAATTTGTAAGAGTTTTTCAATTGCCAACTCTTAATATAAGATAAAGAAAATGTTTCTTCTTATAAACTCAAATTACTTATAAGCGGGTCATGCACAACCTAGTTGAGAAAGTACGTATAATTCTATTATTGTTATTTCTTCTCGACATATTTTCTAAAATTAGGTGTATTCATCAATATTTCAATAGAAAACTTTATTACATTCTCTTTTTAGTTAAATTGATAGAAATTAATTAGTGTGTAGAGTGCACCTCATCTCCAACAATGTCATCCGTGATCCTAAACATAAGTGTACAAGCTGCAATAATGATTGGTTCATTCGTTGCCCATATAAGGATCTCCTCTGTTATATCTTCCATGCCTAGGAAAGATGAGGTAATCAACATAGGGTAACCACTAGACAATATTCTTACTTGCATGTACTCTTCCAGTGTTGGAATGTGGTTTGAATGACACCATGTCGCTTCAGCCATCTGAGCATGGACTAGTCTTTTGATCTAGCACAAAGGTACAAATATATAATATTGCAAAATATATTTCTCAATTTTCACTAACATAAGAAAAAGATGGTCACACTCTTGTGTACCACAAATTATACAGGTTTTGGAATATGAAAATTTTAAAGATACACCTTTTAATCATTCTACATCTATCTAATTATAATATAATATTAATAGTTTAATTATTCAACTCGATCGATTCATTTAAATTTATTTTATATTTTAACATAAAAATGTTTTTTTCTGTGTTAAATAGTAAAAAGTAAAATTGTGACGTTTATATATCGTCACACATTAAATAATACAATTTTTTATTTTTCTAATGAAAGAAAAAAAATATGGCAAGTGAGACGTGTATATAGAATACGATTGAATTAGTAACGAATAATAATTTATGTAATTTAGTTACAAAAATAATAATAAAGTTTTCGATCATAAAAAAATGTCACTAAATCGGTTATTATATTATAAATATTATATTTCGTTTTATATTTTGTTATTTATATTTTCTTTTTTCACCTTATTCTTTTTCTTCCCAAAAATTTCACTCAAATTAAATATTTTTGTCCCAACAATAACCTTCTCTTCATCACAGTCCATTTGTTGAGAGGGGTATTATAGAAACCCTAACAACTCCCACCACTGCTCCGGTCTTCCTCCTCCCTTCCACCAAATCCCTCAAAAATCCCCTTACCACCCTGCCTTGTTCCTCCTCAACCTTATGATTTCTTACTTACATCCTCAATGCTTTCAGCCTTAAGCATGTCGCCTTCTTTGCCATGTGGTTCTTCGTCATCTTCGCCAACCTGGCATTCTTCCTCTTCGTCTCATCCTCACTCCTCGTTGCCTTCAACTCCTTGTGTGGTTTTCCAACTAGGTTGACGATACTTTTCTAAAATTTGGAACCCCGTGTTCCATGGTTTCGAAGAAATCTTTGACGGAGGCTGATTGTTCTCAGATTGAGGGGAAAAAACAGGGGAATGTTCCTTTGACTGGGGGACTATGCAAGAATCTAGGAAAGGGTCATTTGCCATCGCGTTGGAGTCTTCGAAATGGCATCGTGATTTGTTGTTACAGTAATATGATTTGATTCAGCAGGTTATTTTGCATTGTAAAAGGCCTATCACAAATCCATCATATTTTCACAACCATATTAGACTGTTAATTCTTCAAAGGTCAATACTTCTACAAATAAAAAATTTTCTTCACTTAAATACAACTTACGGTGTTTCAGATTGTGTGACTCCTGCTTGCAATCGGTTTAGTATATATTAGCTTTAGCACATTGGGTTCTCTGTTATGAATAAAAAATGTCTGCATAAATCTACAGTTTTTACTATGATAATTTAATATCTAAAAACTAAAGGTGAGGAATGAATACAAGGTTCTAATTATTTTTTGCTATTTGTAATTATATAATTTTCTTTTTCATATTTTATTCCGTTTGAATACATATATAAAATTCAGCTTGGTGTCCTTTTAGCTAGGGAAATTTTACCTGAGACAAACTTCAGGACCCAAATAGAAGCTAACATTTATATGTTATAGATTCTTATAAAAAAAATTCTAATTTATAAAAGTGCCATTTGGAAGGTTCACTTTGATTTGTTTGGTGTGTTGAACTTAATAAGAACTTCCTCTCTTTTTTTGTGAGTTTTTATCCTTTATCTTACTCTGTGCTTTAAACATTTGAGAGAGTAAATCATTCATGCTTTTGTGCGAAAGAAGATTTTAATTTCCTACAGTTATGATAGTTTTCTTATTTAGTATAAATGAACAAATTTACTAAAACAATTTTGTTGCATTGGCTCAATTTGGGGAACTTTGATGGAGAAGATGGAATTTCAACATCAACTACTAATTGAAATTTTATTCTTCTTAATTGTATCTTGTGATTATTGTATTGTTGACATTGAATTAATTATATAATAATCTTATCATATCTTTATGATTGTATTATTATAAAGTATTTATGTAAAACTAGTGTAATTATGATGAAATTATCTTATTTTGAATATATATATATATATATATATATATATATATATATATATATATATATATATATATATATATATATATATATATTTATATTGATTAGCCTATATTATTTAAGAAAAAAATAAATTGAAAATTAAAAAAAAAAACATTAGTGACAAGATCAAAATTTTAAAATTGGTCACTTATTTCATTCACAATTTAGTCATTAATTTCATTCACTGATTTGGTCATTGATTTCAGTCACAAATTCAGTCATTGATTTCGATCATTGATTTCAGTCACTAATTTCAATTGCAATTTCAGTTATTGATTTCAATCAATGATTTCAATCATAGATTCGGCCACTGATTAAGGTCACTAATTTGGTCACTATGGTTACTTGCTAACATAATAGTTATTGATTTTTCTAGCCACTAAATCGGTCACTATTTCTATCTGACCGATTTTAGTCATTTAATGACTAAATTTTTGGTAAATATTTGTTGTTTTTATAGTAGTGTATATATCCTAAGTATCCCTAGATCAGACTAGTCTACTTAGCATAGGCACATTCAGGAAAAAACCATATATAAGCGGTACAAAAGTGTGTGCACTATTTAAGAGGTAGAATTGTTAATTCATTTATTACCATATTTATTGTATGTAATATATTACTGACTTGAGCGTCAACATATCTTCCATGCACTTTGTCAAAATCTCGACAGAAGAAGCAAAATTGTCTAAGATTGGAGTAAGGTTGTTAAAGGAGTATCTTGTAAGGTCATTCCAACATCAAAAAGAATATTTAGCAATAAAATATTGGATAGTGTTGACTAGGAACATGGTTAACATTAAGAAGCAATAAAATTTAGAGGTTCATAATAATCATACTATAGGGGACATGACATTGCTACTTGAACTACAACCTCAAATCTCTAAATTAAGAAAGAAAAATGAGGACACATTAATGCACTCAAGAAGGATAACATACTTATGAAGAAGAAATTGGAATAAGTGTGTCGAAAGGTCAAGAGGAGAGACAAAAGGGAGTCCCAACCACACACAACCATTTGAGATGTGTGGTTCGTGACATATCCCAAAAGTGGAAGCCGGAAGTATACAACACCGACCATACCTTGGTCAAAGTGGGAAGATCCTTTAAGCATCCCCTTTTTTTTACAATATAATGGAATATAATAAGATCACTCACCATTGATCGAAATGGTGGGAACACATATCCAAATGAGCATATAAATTTCTACACAACACAAGTTAATTTGTTTACAACAAATGATGCAATTTTTTAGCCCATCTTTCCAACATCCCTCAAAAGAGAAACTTTAAGTTCGTTTACTCGTTTTCCACCCTATTCAATAGACTGTTTTGAGACTTTAGTGTAGCGCTTTGCGACTCAATTTGCAACCAATCAGCCTCATCACTTGATGTTCATTGTATTGGTGAACATCAGGCAGGATAAATGAGAGTCATTACAAATGTTCATGGAATGTTGTGGTAAAGTGACTTTGAACATTCACTACCTTAACCCCAAGGTGGCACTACATCACGTGGTGATCATGTTACGGTCAAGACCATTTGGTGCAAGAAGCCAACAACTGATCTTAATTAACTGTAGAGAAGAATGGCCAAATTCATGCAACTCGAAGAGCTAAGGGAGTTCTAAAATGAGGCTAAGGTCAAGGTGCCTATACCAGATAAAAGAATTTGAAAAGGAGGGCGCTTCTCGACTAAGACCTCGACTAAAGGAGTCAAGGTCCCTTCGCTTAGCTTACTACACTCCTATACCAATATAACATGTATTCAAGAATAGGCTCTTAACTTTGACCTCTTGCCAGCATTGAGGAAGGTGCCCTCCCCACCAAAAAAAAAAATACCACCAAACATTCTAAGCATCATAGTTGGTGCCCTTAAACAAATTAACCTTAATCGATGTTAACGGGATTCCCACACCTTCATTCATTCTTCAATATCATTTTTAAGAAGTGAGATGCTCTCAGAATGGTTGTTACTATAAACGCCCATCGATATTTGGAAACATTTTTCCTTAATTCTAGGATCTACCAATTCATAACCATGGGGCATAGTCACATTATCCGCAACCCTTTCTATAGCAAACTAATGCTTACTATCATCACTACCCATATTGGACCTAAAAGACCTACTATTGGTAGATTCTGCCACTCTATTGGTTTCACCCAACCTCTCCAAAGATTCATTATAATAACCTTGAGAAGAAGATGAAGCCATACCTCGATAAAGAATGAGAGTATAGAAAGATCTCACCTCCAAAACAGAAAAATGGTCCCCACCACAACATTATCACCCTATTTATATGCAAATAAGTAAGCCCAAATGTCTACATGTGATCCTCCCCCAACCATTACATTTGTTAGATCTAAATGATTGAAAGGTATGACCTTTACACTAGCAAAGATAAATAAACATCATCTTAATCACATCTTTAACAACCACTTACCATATTTATTTTATGTCATGTGTTACTAGCTTGAGTGTCAGAGTGTCTTGTAGGCAATCTTCAACATCTCATTAAAAGAGGAGTAATTATTTCGAATTAGAAACAAGGATGTTGAAAGAGAATCTTGTAAGAACATTTCCGCTGTTAAAAGAACAATGGTCTATGTATTTGTTGGAGTCATATATGTTGTCAAATATTTTATGATTATATATATATATATATATATATATATATATATCTATATATATATATATATATATATATATATATATATATTGCCTAATAATAGTAGTTAATCCAAATCGTCGTTAAATATGGTAAATAATCTTTTTGGAAGAAAAAATAGTTTTTACACCTCAAAATATTTAAAGCAACTTCTTAGTATCCATTGAATAAATAAATAATAAGAAAAAAAAATCAATAAATTGTAATTTTACCTCTTTCTTGACATACTTAATAGAAAATACTTTTCTTTGCTTTCTCATCTCTTGCTCAATTTCTTCATATACATCCAAAATTGCCTTATAACATACTTGCATGTATTTTGGGAGATCAACCAAGCAACGAGTATCCCACCTGTCAGTTTTAAGAAAGTTATCTTTGATATATTGGTAGAATTAACCTAAAGATATACTCTTATATCATTTTGATGTGCCTAACCTGTCAATTGCAATGGTGAAAAGGTTAAGTTCTTCTATTGTTCCATAAGCATCATAGATGTCATCAATGATGGTACCTAAAGCGGCTAATTTTGCTGTTATCCATCTAGAATATTGTGGCTCAAAGTACACCCCCAATGCCCAAAAATAACATTCTACGATCCTATCTCGTGTAAAAGGTAAATTGGATGAGACATCTAGATCCTTAGCCCACCATCTGAATGAAAAAACAACATTAAGATTTTGAAAGACAAAAACAAAAAGAAAGAAACTTTAATTGATATATATATATATATATATATATATATATATATATATATATATATATATATACATTGAAAGGTTAAGTGCTTAAGGAATATATTACTTGGTTAGATTGCTGACTTCTTTCAAATGTAGCTCCTGCAACTTGTTAAAATCTAATTTTGCAAATGTTAGCAATTTTTCGTCATGAGATGGATATTCTTCGTAGAAAGACATAAAATATGTTGCCTCCAACCTAGGCAAACCTCGACAAAGTGATTGTCTTAAGCTATGTTGCACTCGTGTCGTAAGGGAACAACTTAGTTGGGTGGTCATAAACTGAGTTAATTGTTCCAGACTAAAATTGTGTGCTTCTTCAAGTACATGTTCTCCATGACATCTTATTTGGGCTGCTTCATACAAGCATAGCATTCCTTCTATATCATTGGCTAAACTTTCCTTAAACTTTCCACTTTGGTCTTTGAATTTGAAAAACACACCTGTTTAACTTCTAATCATGTGTCAATTTCAAGGTATATATATATATATATATATATATATATATTTAGTTATACAAACTATTACAAGGATGTCTACCACGCAAATGACTTACATGTTAAAATCCAAATATTTGTATATCTTGGTTTTAGTCACCCTACAAAACCAATCTTAAAAGGGAAAATTGTTTTTATCAAATAATAATGTCTTGTATAATTTAAAAGAGAATAAACCCAATTTAGATAAATTATATTTCTAATAGGTTGGCAAGTTTTGATGACTAAAAAAATTGTAGTGACCCTAACATGTATGTATTTTGCAATTCATTGATTTGAGTATTCATTTTAAATATATAATTGGTGATGCTCAACAATCCAAAATAAGATAAAAAAAAAAGAGGCAAATTTTATCAGTATTAGCCTACCAATGTCATTTCGTGGTTACTTACTACTATGCAAAACCAATCTTAAAAGGGAAAATTGTTTTGATCAAATAATAATGTCTTGTATAATTTAAAAGAGAATAAACCCAATTTAGATAAATTATATTTGTGGTTGGTAAGTTTTGATGACTAAATAATTTGTAGTGACCCTATCAATCATGTATGTATGATGCAATTAATTGATTTGAGTATTCATTTTAAATATACAATTGGTGATGGTCAACTAACCAAAATAAGATCAAAAAGAGGCAAATTCTATCACTATTAGCCTACCAATGTCATTTCGTGGTTACTCACTACTTTAATATATTCATTGTAATTTTGTCTTTCTCTTATAGATATATTTAACTACATCCATATTTTAAGGAAGAAACCCATTATTTTATTTTTGTCTCCACCAAATCACACTTTTTCTATAGTTAAATTTGATGGATCTTTCTAAAGAGAATTCATCAGGAGAGACAAACCACCAATGAAATATGAGTTTAACCTACTTATAAGAGATTAATATCATTTCCAACCTAAAACCTTAAAACAATAAATTTATAAATTTTATTTCCATTTGAAGCTCAATTTTTTCACCTTTACTCAATGTGAGACTTAAATGTCATTCATTTAAATAAGACATACTTGCTTGACCCTTTTTATCAAAAATATTTTTTATACAAAGACCTATCTGAACCAATCACCAAGACTTAGATGGTTACCACTAATGACTATTTTGAGAAAAAATTAACAAGACTTAACATTAATGAGATATGAGCTCAATCCACATATAAAATATTATTATCCCCTCTAACCCAAAATCTTATAATTTATAATATGTTTTCTGTTTTTCTTTTTCTTTATTTAAGAAAATAGAGACATGCATCCTACTCTCGTTTGTTTCAAACCAACTTGAACTTGAATTTTATTCACATGTGAAAAAAAGGCTTCAATTTTTTTTCAAACAAAGTATTTAATTTTGTTTAGACTTTTTTATCCTATAGTTGACTCAACTACCTCATATGGAGAAACAAAGACATCCTGAAGTAGATAAAAAGTAAACTTAAACAAAAAAATTAATACCATCGTAGTGAGTTGAACAAGAAAGTATTATTCTTTGAAAAGTAAATTTGGTTAATGGTCATGAAAACATACTCGGAGAAATTCGGTATCCATGTTGTCTAAGCAGCCGAAAGAGTAGAGCCGTGTGGTAAAGATCATCATTGTTAGCTATG